>Ga0194132_10000028_pt1 | contig 231070 bp, 215 predicted proteins | sample TA2KigOf80mmetaG_FD_148612 | JGI IMG/M metagenome (GOLD analysis project Ga0194132, IMG submission 148612) | Freshwater microbial communities from Lake Tanganyika, Tanzania - TA2015054 Kigoma Offshore 80m | ecosystem: Environmental > Aquatic > Freshwater > Lake | place: Tanzania: Lake...
CCGCTTCTCCTCCCCCACCACAAGGGGATGACCCATCTGATCCATTCTTCCTCACCCTCCTACACTAAACTCCAAAGCGCTCGGTGTCTCACTCATATTGGCAGAGAGGGTAACGTCGTAGAGACAGTTCCATTCTCATCTGCGGTCACGTCCCATCGGGAGGAATCGCTATGCCTGGTTGGAAGGTCCTTCTTCTGTCGCTCTGGGGGAGCGCGGCGGCGGCCGGCGCCTCGAGCCTGGCGGCCCAAGCGGCCGTCTCCGGTACCGTCTCCGATTCGAAGACCGGCCGCCCGCTTGCCGAGGCCGTCGTCACGGCCGTCACCGGGGGCCAGCAGGCCCGCACCAACGCCCGCGGCGAGTTCCGGCTCGAGGGGGCGGCGTCCGGCCAGATTCGAATCACCCGGGTCGGCTACCAGCCCACCACCGTGTCCGCGACCGCCGGGACACCCGTCGCGGTGCTCCTGGTCGAGTTGGTCGTCAAACTCGACGAACTCGTGGTGACGGGCACCATCGGCGAGGCCCAGCAGCGCAGCCTCGGTAACGCGATCGGCCGGATCAGCGTGGCCGACAACGTCATCGTGGCGCCACCAGCCAAGCTCCAGGACATGCTCTCGGTCAACGTGCCGGGCGTCCGGGTCATCCGGGCCTCGGGCGCCATCGGGGCCGGCGGCACCACCCGTATCCGCGGTTCCGGCAGTATCAGCTTGACCAACGAGCCGCTGATCTACGTCGACGGCGTCCGGATCAACAACGCGGCGGCCGTCTACAGTGAGGCGTTCCAAGGCCAGGAGTCGCCGTCCCGGATCAACGATCTCAATCCCGAAGAGATCGAGTCCATCGAGGTGCTCAAAGGCCCCTCGGCGGCGACCATCTATGGCACCGAAGCCTCCAATGGGGTGATCCAGATCATCACCAAGAAGGGCAAAGGCGGCCGGCCCGTGTACGACGTCCACCTCGACGCGGGCGCCAATTGGCTCAGCAATCCCGAGGGACGCTACGAACCGAACTACTACTACAGTCAGCGAGACAAAGCGGTCAAAGAGTTCCGGGTCCTCGAGTTCAATCGGCTCCGCGGATTCCCGTCGCCCTTCTCGACCGGGACGCCGCTTGCCATGGGTGCCTCGCTGAGCGGCGGTAACGACCAGCTCCGCTACTTCTTCTCGGCCGACTTCAATCGGGACGAGGGCTACGTCGACTACAACTGGCAGAACAAGTACGCCGGCCGGGCCAACCTGTCGTACACGACCACCAACAACAAGTTCAAAGTCGACTTCAGCATGGGCACCACCCGGAGCCGGCTCCGGGGCGCCTCGGGCTTCCAGCCCATCACCACCTCGATCCTCTGGGCCTGCAACTTCCCGGGCTGCGAACCGAACTACGCCGGCGACTCGACCAATACCGGCTGGAACGGCCCCGGCCACGGCTATCAGTTCTATCGGCCCGAGGACTACTACTTGGTCGAGGCCTTCGACAACGTCGATCGGACCACGGCCAGCGTCAAACTGACCCACCGACCGTACAGTTGGCTTCGCCACACGCTGACGATCGGGCCGGACTTCACCAACAACAAGTCCTCGAACCTGGTCGAGAAGGACCCGACCGGCTACAACGCCTTCTTCGATCGGGCGCCAGGGTACAAGGCGGCCGCGCAGAACCGGTCGACCTTCCTCACCATCGACTACGGCGCCTCGGCGGACTGGAATCTGAGCAAGTCCCTGATCGCCACCAGCGCGGTTGGGGTCCAGTACTACTACAAGCAGTTCGACTTCCTCCGGGCCACCGGCACCGGGTTCGCGGTGCCTGGGCCGGACCGCATCGATGGCGCCGCCCAGAAGACGGCCCAGGAGGCCTTCCTCGAAAACAAGACGTTCGGGGTTTACCTCCAACAGCAGTTGGCCATCAAGAACCGACTATTCCTGACGGCCGCGGTGCGCGGCGACGGCAACAGCGCCTTCGGCGAGGACTTCGACGCGGCGTATTACCCCAAGCTGAGCGCGTCATGGGTGCTGTCGGAGGAGCCTTTCCTGGCCAACTCGTCGCTCTTCTCGCAGCTCAAGGTGCGGGCGGCGTGGGGCAAGGCGGGCCAGCAGCCGGACATCTTCTCGGCGGCCAGGACCTATGAGGGCAAGGTCGGGCCGAGGGGCCTGGGTGGCGTCACCCCGCAAAACCTCGGTAACGCCGGCCTCAAGCCGGAAGTGGGTACCGAGTTCGAAGCGGGCTTCGACGCGGGGCTGTTCAACCAGCGGGTCGGGGTCGAGTTCACCTGGTACAACAAGGATGTCAACGACGCGATCCTCTCGATTCCGAACAAGCCGTCGCGCGGGTTCCCCGGGTTCCAGTTCTTGAATCTGGGCAAAGTCCGTAACAGAGGCTTTGAGCTGGCGGTCGACGGTCAGCCGATCAACGGCAAGAACGTCGGTCTCGACTTGCGCTTCACCATCGCCACCAACGACAGCAAGATCCTCACCATGAACGGCGAGGGCCCCTTCTTCGTCGGCGGTTCGTTCATTCAGCAGTGGAACGTCGAAGGGTATGCGCCGAGCGGCTTCTGGTACCGAGACGTGACCGGCTCGACCGTGCGGACGTTCGACTTCGGCATCCCGCTGCCGTTAGGCACCAATCCGCGCTGCCAAGGTGGCACCCCGATTCCGCGCAGCTCCCTCGGCATCGCGAACGGCTCCGACGTGGCGTGCGCCGAGGCTCCGGCGGTGTACAAAGGCCGGCCCACGCCGTCCTGGAACGGCGGGTTCAGCGCCACCCTCACCCTCGGCAAACGGCTGCGAATTCTCGGCTTGCTCGACTACTTGGGCGGCAACACGGTGTTGGTGGGCGACGTGACCGCGATCCACACCTTCTTCCTGAGTTCCAAGCAGGTCCTCGAGGGCACCGACCCGATCCTTTCGGGCTACCTGGGGAATTTCTTCCTCAACGGCGATGCCAACTCGATCGGCGCGGTTGGCCTGTTCAAGGGCGGCTTCATGAAGTTGCGGACGATTTCCGCGACCTACGACCTCCCAGACAAGCTGACCCGCTGGGTCGGCGCCAGCCGAGGCACCCTCACGGTGGCTGGCGAGAACCTGGCCACCCTCTGGCGGGAGCAGAAGCAGGCGTTCGGGGTGACCTGGATCGACCCGGAAATCGTCCCGAATCGTTCCAACGACGCCGTTGGGAACTTCGGATACACCCAGGAATCGTGGCCCCAGGCCGCCCGCATCCGGACCACCGTCCGGCTCACCTTCTAACCGAAAGGCCAAGGAGATACCGCAATGAAGACCACGACCTTGTCTGCCCGGTTGATGGCGGGCCTGATTCTGGCCAGCTCGACGACGGCTTGCAGTGGCTTGCTCGACGTCGAGTTCCCCGGCCGCATTCCCGAGGGTGCCCTCAACGACCCCGCCCTGGCCAACGTCCTCGTCACCGGCGTCATCGGTGACCTCGAGTGTGCCTACAACAACTACATGAGTGGCTCGGCCGTCCACTCCGATGAGTACGAGAGTTCCAATTCCAACGTGCCGCTGGCCAACTATGGCGAGCGGGGCATTGGCCCGGACGAGGACGACTACGTCGTCAGCGGTTGCGAGGCCGGGTTCGGCGGGGCGTTTGGAATGCACCAGACGCTGCAGACGGCTCGGTTCCAAGCCGAAGACGTCTTCGCCAAACTCAACGCCTGGACCGACGCTCAAGTCGCCAATCGCCGTTCCTTGATGGCCACCGCGCGAGCCTACGGCGGCTACGCGGCGCTGTTCATGGGAGAGACGTTCTGCTCGGTCGCGTTCGATGGTGGCGCCCAATCGCCGCCCTCGGCCGGGCTGCAAAGGGCCGAAGCCGCCTTTACCGAGGCGATCACCCTGGCTCAAGCCGCCGGCGACAACGACATCCTCAATATGGCGCGGGTCGGCTTGGCTCGGTCCAAGGTCGGTCTCAAGAAGTGGGCGGAAGCGGCCACCGCGGCGGCGCAGGTGCCGGCGGGGTACGAGAAGTTCGCCGACCGCGGCACCGAGAACGATCGTCGCTGGAACAAGCTCTTCTTCTTCGCGACCAGCCTCGGCGCTTACGTGGTGTCGTCGCAGTACCGGGTGCTGGCCCAAACCGATCCGCGGATCGGGGTGGTCAACACCGGGCGTCCGGCGTTCAACCCGTTCACGGTGCTGTGGATCGCCACCAAACCGGCGTCGTTAGGTACGCCGCAGCGGTTGGCCAGCTTCATCGAGGCGCGCCTGCTGCAAGCGGAAGCGTTGATTCAGCAGAACCAGATTGCCCAGGGGATCGCGCTCCTCAACGTTCGTCGAGACGCGCTGGGGCTGACGCGATACCAGGTCGGCACCCAGGCCGCGGCTATTCAGGCCGTGATCGCGGAGCGCCGAGCCGAGTTGTCGTTTGAGGGCGGGCATCGGCTCAACGATCTGCTCCGGTATTCGCTTCCGTGGAAGGGCGCCAACGGATCGACGACGACCGTCAACGAATTCACCTTACGGCCGTACGGGGCGACCACCTGCTGGCCGTTCCCGACCAAGGAGGCCAACGGCGCCTGAGCGACTCGGGCGCTGACGGTGGGTTTGGTTAAGGGAGGGGCCGGCGCGTTGCCGGCCCCTCCTGCGTTGGGCCAGCCGACTCCCGCTGCGACCCCGCCGCGCGAGCCGCGCGGTGTTTTGCCCCAGTTCTGCGGCGTTGTGGTTACCACCGCTGGCGACCGGTCGGCTAATGTGAGCGATGCCGAGTTGCCAACGCCCTACCGCCGAGCGTACCCTATGGTCATGCCAGAACTGGACAGGATTTGGTCCCGGGAACAGGTGCTCGCCCTCCCGGATGACGGCAAACGATACGAACTGGTCGACGGCGAACTGCTGGTGAGCTCATCGCCGCGTTTCCATCACCAGCTCGCCATCAGCGTCCTCTATGACCGGATCCGGCCGTACCTCGCGCGTCACTCACTCGGGTTGATCCTGACCTCTCCCGCGGATCTGGACCTGCGGTCGGGGCAATTGCTTCAACCCGATCTGTTCGTCGTCTCGACCGGGCCGAACCCGCCGATCCAGGACTGGTCGCAGCTGGGAATCCCGGCCCTCGTCATCGAAGTGCTCTCGCCATCGACGGCCCGTCAAGACCGGATCACCAAGCGGCGACGCTATCAGCGATCCGGCGTGCCGGCGTGCTGGCTTGTCGATCTCGATGCTCGGCAGGTGGAAGTGTGGATACCGGACCGCTCTTCGCCGAGGATCGTCGGCCAGACCCTTGCCTGGCAGCCGAGCCCGCTGGTCGAGCCGCTGGTGATCGATCTGGCCGAGTGTTTCCGCGAGATTCTGGGCTGATTGATCGGGCCTCGGTTCACCCGCCCGAAACAGCGTCAACCCTCTCTGCGCTCCTCCCTGGACGCCTCGTTCCGCCCGGTGTGACCTCGAACGCGACGACGAACACGGCGAGCGAAACCAGCGTTTGAGCGGTACCTTCCAGAGCAGCCGGCGCCACTGCGCTGGCTCTCCCTTTTCGCTGCCTGCTCGGAGTCTGGAACGCATGCGCCGCCTCAGCTCGATCGTCGCCCTGTCCCTCTGGTTCGCCGCCCCCGCCCTCGCCCCGATCCCCGTCGCCGCCCAAGCCAGCGACGAATGGGACGTGACCAAGCCTCGGGGCCGGACCCGGGAGATCGACTTCACCGTCTCTCAAGGCACCTGGACCCAGGTCGACCTCTCCTCCGACGGCCAGTGGATCGTCTTCGATCTCCTGAGCCAGATCTACCGGGTTCGGGCCGCCGGCGGCCAGGCCGAGCCGCTCACGGAAAACAGCGGCATCGCGCTCAATTTCAACCCCAGGTTCTCCCCGGACGGGAAGTCGATCGCCTTCATCTCGGACCGCAAGGGCCAGAACAACCTCTGGGTCATGGACGCCGACGGCGGCAACCCCCGGCAGGTGGCCGACGACCAGCAGGCCCAGTTCCGATCCCCCGTCTGGACCGCCGACGGCCAATTCATCGTGGTCCTCAAGACGGTGGGCTTCGCGGGGCGGTCGCTGGTGATGTATCACCGGGACGGCGGCACCGGCGTCGACCTGGTCAAGGGCGAGATGGGGCGGATGCCCTCCCGGCCCACCACCTCGCCAGACGGCCGCTACCTCTACTATGACGTCTACACCGCCCGGCCCACCGGGTTCTGGGGTCAGGAAGACGTCCTCAAGGGCACCATCCAGATCCACCGCTACGATTTCAAGACCGGTTCGATCACCCCGATCACCTCCGGCGAGTCCGCTCAACAGGACCGCTCGACCAGCGGCGGTGCCTTTGCCGCCGAGGCGAGCCCCGACGGGCGGTCCCTCGCGTTCATGCGCAAAGTTCCTGGCGGGACACTGGTTTACAAGGGCCAACGCTTCGGACCCCGCGCGGCATTGTGGATTCGTGACCTTCGACTCGGTACCGAACGGCTCTTGATGGACCCGGTCGAAATGGACCTCTCCGAAGAGAGTATCCCAATCAACGGGACTTACCCGGGATACCGATGGGCGGCCGACGGCCGGAGCATCGTGCTTCACCAGGGGGGCAAGATCCGGCGGGTCGAGGTGGCGAGCGGGCAGGTCTCCACCATCCCGTTCACGGCCCGGGTCAAACGGACCATCTCCGAGCAGGTCTGGGTCAAGAATCAGGTCTCCGACGGGCCATTCGATGTCCGGTTCATTCGTTGGGCCTCCACCTCGCCCGACGGCCGGACGGTGGCGTTTCAGGCCCTGGGGCGGATCTACACCATGGCTCTGCCGAGCGGGGCGCCCCGCCGGCTCACCCCGGCGAGCTTCGGCCCGATGGAGTTCCAGCCGGCTTGGTCACCGGACGGCCGCTGGATCGCCTTCGCCACGGTCGACGACCGGAACTCGGGTGCGCTCTGGCGGGTCCAGGCGAGTGGCGGCAACCCCGAGCGGCTCACCAGCGAGCCGGGCGAGTACCTCAATCCGTCCTGGAACACCGACGGAACGGAGATCGTCGCCGCTCGCGGGTCCGGCGCGACCTCGCGGGGGTCGAGCGTGTCGCGGAACGGATACTTCGACTTGGTGCGGTTGCCGGCCGGCGGTGGCGCCGAGACGGACATCGTTCAGGTGGTGACGGCCGGCGGGCAGTTCGGCCCGGCCTCGGCGGAGCTCCGGCCGTCGGTCGGGTCCAATGGGCGGGTCTATTACGCCGTGGGCAAGGTGTTCGGGCCTGGTGACGGCCTCCAGCCGCTCATGGGGGTCGAGATTGCCTCGGTTCGCCTCGACGGCACCGATCGAAAGGTCCACGCCAACGTCCGGAACGCGGACGATGCCCGGGTCTCCCCCGACGGCCGCTGGGTGGCCTTCAACCAGGGCAACAACGTCTATCTCGCCCCGCTGCCGGCGGGTGGGTCCGGCGACCAGACCCCCATGATCGCGAAAGCGGGTGGCGCCTTCAACGCCACGCCCCTCACCACCGAAGGCGGCCTCTACCCGACCTGGCGGTCGGGCACCGTGGTGGATTTCGGGAGCGCCAACCGGGTCTTCAGTCACGACGTCGTCGCCAAACGGACCGACACGGTCACCGTCAAACTCACCTCGCCGCGGGCCATTCCGAGCGGGTCGATTGCCCTGACCGGCGCCCGGATCGTCACCCTCGACAACAAGCGGGTCATTCCCCGCGGGACCGTGGTGGTGCGAGCGGGCCGGATCAGCTGCGTCGGCTCGTGCTCCACCGCCGGGGTCGATCGGGTGGTGAACGCCTCCGGTAAGACGATCATCCCCGGCTGGGTCGACATGCACGCCCATCATCACCGCGAACACCTCGGGATGATGCCTCGCCACAACTTCGAGTCCGCCATTTACCTCGCCTACGGGATCACCACCACCAGCGATCCGTCGACCACCTCGACCGCGGCGTTTCCCACCGCCGAGATGATCGAGGCGGGGGAGATGGTCGGGCCACGGGTGTTCAGCGTCGCGGAGGCCCTCACGAACGGCGATTCGCCGGGCACCAATGACGTCACCAGCCGCGACATCGCGGTGAAGGAAGTGAAACGCCGGATGTCCTGGGGCGCGATGTTGCTCAAGCAGTACCTCCAGCCCACGCGGCGGCAGCGGCAGTGGGCGGTCGACGCCGCCCGCGAGGCCGGCCTTCAGGTCACCGCTGAAGGCAGCATGGACCTGAACCACAAGGTCTCGATGGCGATGGACGGTCACACCGGGTTCGAGCACGTCACGGTCCAGTCGCCGATCTACCAGGACTTCGTCCAGTTCATGGGCAAGACGCGGTCGGTCTACTCCCACACCCCGCTGGTGAGCGGGTTCGGCGCCTGGAACGAGGAGTATTTCTGGCAGGAGAGCCCGATCTGGCTCGACTCCAAGCAGCAGCGGTGGGTTCCGTGGCGGCAACTGATCCCCCACACCCGGCGCTTCATTCAGCGGCCCGAGACCGATTACTCCAAGGACATCCTGGCTCAGCAGATCGCCGAGATCGTCGCCGCGGGCGGCTACACTGCGGTGGGGTCGCACGGCCAACAGCCGGGACTCGGGAGCCACTGGGACGTCTGGATGGCGGCCAAGGCCACCGGCAACATGACCGCCCTCGAGATCGCCAGCGTCCACGGCGCCACCTTCCTAGGCATGGCCGACGACTTCGGGTCGATCACCGTGGGCAAGCTCGGCGACCTGATGATCCTCAACCGCAACCCGCTCGAGAACATTCGGGCCACCGCCGACATCCAGTACGTGATGAAGGCGGGGGTGCTCTACGACGCGATGAGTCTCGACGAGGTGTGGCCCAACCCCCGGAAGTTCGGCGATTACTACTGGGTGGTGCCGGAGATGTATCGGGTCGACGAGAAGCCCGTTGGCGCGTGGGACCGATGAACGGGACCGTGGCACGACGGATGGCCGCGGCCGTTGCCGGGCGGGTCGGGTTGGTCGCGAGCCTGGTTTGGTTGGCCGGCTGCGGCGGCGGCGTCGAAGTCACCGCCACCATGCTGGTCGACAATGTCACTCTGATCGACGGCACCGACCGGGGGGCCCAGCCGAACATGGCCGTGGCCGTCGATGGGGGCCGGATCGTTGCGGTGGCGCCGGCCGGCAGGATCTCGGTGCCCGCCACCGCGACCAAGCTCGACGCCACCGGGATGTACCTGATCCCGGGCCTCTGGGACAACCACGCCCACCTGTTCGGTTATTACGAGCGGAGCTTCCCGCTCTTCCTCGCCAACGGGGTCACCACCGTCAAGGACGTCGGCGGGGTGATCGAGCGGGTGGGGTACCTGCGCCAGGAGACCGACCGCGGCCGGATGCTGGGGCCGCGGATCCTGATGGCCGGGCCGACTCTCGACAACGCCGAGATCGTGGCGGCCGTGCCCGAGGGGCGCGTCGCCGTGCCGACCCCGGCCGAGGCGGTCAAGTGGGTCGACTCGCTGGCCGCGCTCAAAGTGGATCATCTCAAGGTCCACTCGATGACGCCGCGGGCCGCCTATTTCGCGATCCTGGCCCGCGCTCGCGAGTTGAAGATCCCGGTGGTGGGCCACGTCCCGGATAGCGTCCTGATCCAGGAGGCGGTCGACTCCGGTCACCGGGTCATCGAGCACGATTTCCGGATCGGCTACGCCAACTCCCCCCGGGGAGTGGCGATCGCCAACTGGCTCCTCTCGGAGTACCAGAAGTACCGGGCGGCCAAGCGGGCCGGCGCCGGGGTCGGGGGCCTGTTCCAGATCCGGATCCGGGCCGAGGATTCGGTCAGGCAACTCTATGACTCGGCCACCGCCGCGGGGTTCGCGGCCGAGATGGCCCGGCGGGACGTTTGGTTCGATCCCACCTTGGCGGTGCTCCAGAGCGTCCACCGGCGCCACGAGCCGGCCATGCGCAACTTGCCCGAGCTCCGGTTCGCGACCAAGGCCGCGCTGTCCTTCGACGAAGGCCTGCCGCCCGAGCCCAACGCAACGCCGGAGATGGTCGAGAAGGGCCGGGCCACCTATCGCGACATCGCCGGGAAGACCTTTCGCGAGCTGGTCCGGGCCGGGGCCAAATTCCTGGCCGGCACCGATACCCCGGTCCTTCCCCTGGTGCCCGGGTTCAGTCTCCATCGGGAGCTGGCGCTCCTGGTGGAGATGGGGCTCACCCCGCTCCAGGCGATTCAGGCCGCCAGCCGCAATGCCGCTCGAGCCGCCAACCGCGACGATCTCGGCACCATCGAGGAAGGGAAGTCCGCCGACTTCGTGGTCCTTCGATCCGACCCCCTCGCCGACATCGCCAACACCACCGCGGTGCAGACGGTGGTGGTCCGGGGCCGGCTGCTCGATCGCCTGACGCTCGACCGGATGCTCCGCGACGCGGAGACGTTCGCCCGGCAACCCTGAACCTCTCATCACTCGGAGAACTGCCATGCGCGGTCTGATGATGGACTGGCCGCTCACCTTGACCACGATTCTCGAGCGGGCCCGCCGGCTCCACCGCAAGCGGGAGATCGTCAGCCGCACGCCGCTCGGGGTCCACCGATACAGCTACGGCGACTACGTCGAGCGGGTCGACCGGCTGCGTACCGCGCTGGCCGGTCTCGGCGTTGGCCCCGGCGATCGGGTGGCGACCTTCGCCTGGAACTCGTATCGGCACTTCGAGGTCTACTTCGCGGCCCCGTGCATGAGCGCCGTGATTCACACCCTGAACGTCCGGCTCTTTCCCGATCAGTTGGTCTACATCGCCAACCACGCCCAGGACAAGGTGGTGTTGGTCGACGCGACGCTGTTGCCGCTCTTCAACAAGATTCGGCCCCAACTCACCTCGATCCAACACGTCATCGTCCTGCCCGACGACGGCAAGCCGGTCGATCCGGCCAACGGGCTCGACTACGAGGAGCTGCTCGCCAGGTCGGCTCCGGCGTCGGACTATCCGGCCATCGACGAAAACGCCGCGGCCGGGATGTGCTACACCTCCGGGACCACTGGGAACCCGAAGGGTGTCGTCTATTCCCACCGGGCCATCGTGTTGCACACCATGGTCCAGGTCGGCGCCGACATGATGGGGATGACGGCGAAAGACACCCTCCTCGCCATCGTGCCGTTGTTCCACGCCAACGCCTGGGGCCTTCCCTACGCGGCGGTGATGTCCGGCGCCAAGATGGTCTGGCCCGGTGCCTTCCTTCAGCCGGCCGATCTCGCTCCCCTGATGGAGACCGAGCGGGTGACCTTGGTCGGCGGGGTGCCCACCATCATCGGCGCCCTCTATCAGTACCTCCGGGAGAACAAGTCGAAGCACGATATCTCCTCGCTCGGGCGGATCTTCGTCGGCGGGTCCGCCTGTCCCCGGTCGCTGATGGAAGGGTTCCGGCGCGATTTCGGGGTCTGGATCAGTCACGCCTGGGGAATGACCGAGACCACCCCGATCGGGACCGTGGCGGCGATCAAGCCGCACCTCGAGAACCTGCCGCCGGAGGAGGAGGTCGGGCTCAGGCTCAAGCAGGGATTACCGGCTCCCTTCGTCGAGATCCGGATCGTCGACGAGAGCGGCAAGCGTTTGCCCGAGGATGGCAAGGCCTTCGGGGAGCTCCAAGTCCGGGGTCCCTGGATCGTCAGCGGGTACTACCGCGACCCCCGCGACGCCGAGTCGTTCCAGGATGGCTGGTTTCGAACCGGCGACGTCGCCAACATCGATCCGGAGGGCTATCTCCAGCTGGTCGATCGGACCAAGGACGTGGTCAAGAGCGGTGGCGAGTGGATCTCGAGCGTCGACCTCGAGAACGCCATCATGATGCATCCGCAAGTGCTCGAGGCGGCCGTGATCGGGGTGTCTCACCCCAAGTGGCAGGAGCGGCCGCTGGCCTGCGTGGTCCCGAAGCCCGGTGCCACGCTCACCCCCGGCGACATCATCGCCGCGATCAAGGACCGCTTCGCGACCTGGTGGCTGCCGAACGACGTGGTCTTCATCGAAGCCATCCCGAAGACCAGTGTGGGCAAATTCGACAAGAAGGTTCTCCGCGATCGATTCAAGGATCACCAATGGCCCGAATGACCGGACTGCTGCTCGGGGCGACCGTCCTCACGGCGTGCCGACCGGCCGCGACCGCGCCCAAGGAAACCGAGATCCTCTGGGATACCTGGGGCATCCCTCATATCTACGCGCCTGACGCCGAGCAGGCGTTCAAGGCGTTCGGCTACGCCCAAGCGGCGAGCCACGGCAACCTGGTGCTCAAACTCTACGGCGAGGCACGGGGTCGCGCCGCGGAGTACTGGGGTGCGGCCAACCTGCCGAGCGACCGATTCGTGCGGACCATGGGCATTCCTGCCCGGGCGGCGAGCTGGTATCAGGGCCTCACGCCCGCGATGCGCGCCAATCTCGACGCCTTCGCGGCCGGCTTCAACGCCTATGCCGCCGGCCACTCGGACCAGATCGTCGACTCCGTCGAGGTGGTACTGCCGGTCACCCCCCAGGACGTGCTGGCCCACGGCCAGAAGATCGTGAACTTCCTCTTCATGCTGTTCGGCCAGGCCGAGCTGCCGGAGACGATGCGGAACGATGTCCGGCCCGGCTCCAACGTGTGGGCCATCGGGCCGAAGCGGTCCGCCAGCGGCAACCCGCTGTTGATCGGCAACCCCCATTTGCCCTGGAACGATCTCTACCTCTTCTACGAAGCCCACATCGTCACCCCGGACCGCAACCTCTACGGAACCGGCCTGGTCGGGATGCCGACCATCGCCATCGGGTTCAACGACCACGTCGGCTGGTCGCACACCGTCAACACCCAGGACGGCGCCGATGTCTTCCGCCTGGTCAAAGACGGCGATGGCTACCGGTTCGACGGCGCCCGACGGGAGTTCGTCACCCGCTTCGAGGTACTCACCGTCAAGGGCGCGGCGCCCGAGTCGCTCGCGGTCAAAGAGTCGGTCCACGGGCCGGTGTTCTCCGAGGACCGGACCAGCGCCCTGGCGCTCCGAGTCACCGGGCTCGACGATCCCAACGCGCTGGAGCAGTGGTGGGAGATGGGCGGGGCCACCGGCATGGCCCAGTTCGAATCCGCGGTCAGGCGGCTCCACATCCCGTTCTTCAACATCATGGCGGCCAGCACCGACGGGCACATCTATTACTTCTTCGGCGGCAAGACGCCTCGCCGCCAATCGGGAGACTTTGCCGCCTGGACCGGTCCGGTTCGAGGCGACACCTCGGCGACGCTGTGGACCGAGACCCTCCGCTACGACGAGCTGCCCCACGTCATGGACCCTGCCACCGGCTGGCTCCAGAACGCCAACGATCCCCCCTGGACCGCGACCTGGCCGCTGGTCTTCGATCCAGATTCGTTCCCGAGCTACCTCGCGCCCCGGCAGATGGCCTTCCGACCGCAGCGCTCGGCCCTGATGCAGCTCGCCGACTCGAGCGTCACCTTTGAGGAGGCGCTCGCCGCCAAGCACGACAGCTACATGGCGCTCACCGACCGGATCCTGCCCGACCTCGCCGCCGCGGTGGCCGCCTCGAACGATCCCGACGCCAAGGCCGCGATGGCGGTGTTCGACCAATGGGACCGCCGGGCCAACCCCGAGTCGCGGGGGGCGGTGCTGTTCACCGACTTCGTCTCGCAGTACTGGCGCGACACCAAGGGCAAGCTCTACGCCCGCGCCTGGCAGCTCGACTCCGCCGTGACCACTCCATCCGGCTTGGCCAACCCCAAGGCGGCGGTCAAGGCGTTGGTCACGGCGGGGCGGGAGGTGACCAAGAAATTCGGCGCCCTCGACGTCCCGTGGGGTGAGGTGGCTCGGCTCCGATACGGGGGGAAGGATTTCCCGGGGAATGGCGCCTCCGGCGATCCGTTCGGGGTGTTTCGGGTCGCCTACTACCGGGAGGACGGCGACGGCAAGCGCGCGATGGAGGCGGGCGACTCGTACTACCAGGTGGTGGAGTTCGGCAAACCGGTCCGGGCCAAGGTGCTCACCTCCTACGGCAACTCCACCCAGCCCGGCTCCAAGCACTTCGGCGACCAAGTGGAGCTGTTCAGCAAGCAGGTCATGCGCGACGCCTGGCGAACCCGGGCCGAGGTGGAGGCCAACCTCCAGGCCCGGGACACGATTCCCTGATGGGCGTTAGGCGATCGCCGCCGTCGTCCCTCGGGGCGCCGGCGACCATCGCCCCCGGATGTCGCTTCAACCCCTGGGCACCACCGGCAGGTCGATCTTCGACGCCCGGACCCCGCCGGTCTGCACCGTGATCGTCACCTCGCCCTCGGCCGGCAGGCGCTGGAAGGTGTCCTTGTCGGCCCCGGCGATCGCGATTCGGATCCGGTGTCCCGCCCGGAACAGCACCGACGTCGGCAGGAGCTGGAAGGTGAGGGCCGAGAACTGGCCGGGAATCAAGGGCCGGCCGTCGCGTTTCTGGTACGAGTGATAGGGGTAGGTGGTCCGGTACGGGGGCGGCTCGGCGGACACCTTGCGGTGGAGGGCCCGCAGCATCCCTTCGGTGACATAGGTGGACTTGCCGTCCGGCGAAACGTCCTCGAGATACACGAAGAAGTTCCCGTCCCGCGCGGTCGAGGTCACTTCGAGCGTCACCACGGCCTGACCGGTCACCTCGAGATCGGCCCCGAGCGGCGCCGAGGTGTAGCTGAGCATCCGGGCGTCCTGCTCGGAGCGTTCCGGGTACACCACGTCGCTCCCGCCGAGCTGGGTGTACCATCGGTTCTGCTGTCCGGTGGAGACCTCGAAATCGACCCGATAGCTGTCCGACGCGGTTGCCGCCGGCCGGTCGCCGGCCAGGGTGTTTCCCGGGGCCAGGTAGTAGCGCTGCATCCGGGTTCCGGCCACCGGCCAGGTGGCGGTCTTCTTCCAGCGGTCCTCGCCCAAGGTGTAGTAGATGATGGCCCGTTCGGTCATCCCGTTCGGGCGGCCGCGGACGAACTGGTCGAAGAAGCAGGCCGCCTGCTCGCTCTGCGCCGGGCTCGGGGGATCGGTGGGCGTCGCCGGCGGGAAGAACGGGCTGGTGTGATGGCCGCCCCCGTGGCTCCACGGGCCGACCACCACCAGCTGGGGGTTGGACCAGTTCATGAAGCGGTTGAGGACGCCCTGCGAGGTCCCGGCGTCGAGCCAACTGGCCCAGCCGAAGATCGGGACCCGGTGCCGTTCGATCTGGGCCCGGTAGCGATAGGTGCCGGCCATGTCGTTGGTGGCGCCCCCGAACCCCTTCACCACGTCGTCGCGGTAGACGATGTTGTCCATCGACTCGTACAACGGGGGGTTCTTCTGGTGGTCGGCCACCGCTCCGGCGAGCAACGAGCCCGCGCTGTCGCCGTCCACCTTGCGGACCCCTGCCGGCGCCCCGGGGACGTTGTTCATGTCCATCGCGTGGACCATCTTGCCCCAGTCGCGGATCAACATCTCGTTCACCACGCCGCCGGGGTAGATCAGGTCGGCATAGGCGTCGAAGTCGATGAACCGGGGCACCACCGCCTTGACCGCCCGATGCCCGGCGGCGGCAACCAGCTGCGCGGTGTTCCCGGTGTACGAGGTGCCGATCGAAACCACCTGCCCATCGGACCACGGCTGCTTGGCGACCCAGGCCACCATCGAGCCGATGTCCTTCACCTCGGTCGGCGACCAGGGGTAGTACCACTGCCCATACGAGGCGCCGGTGCCCCGGACGTCGCCGTAGACGAAGGCGTACCCGCGGCTCAGCCAGAATTGCCCCTCGCCGGTGAGCGGCTGCCCCTCGCCGGCCCGCCAATATCGGGTCGAGACCAGGACGGTGGGATACTTCGCGGTGGCGGGGCGGTCCTTCGGGAGAAAGACGTCCAGGGCCAGCTTGGTGCCGTCCCCGGCGGGGATGTAGAGCGACGTCCTCGTTGCCTCGGGGTTCTCGGCCACCGCAGGTGCCCGGCAACTCGCCAGCGGAGCGGGCTGTTGCGCCCCGAGCGGGCCGGCGATCAGTTGGGCGGCCAGGATCAGTCGAATCGGCTTCATGGAATTCCTCGGCGCGAGCGGGGTTGCCTAACGTCCCTTCCAGACCGGACGGCGCCGCTCGGCGAACGCCCGGAGCCCTTCCTCGATGTCCTCGCTGGCCAGGCAGGCCAGCATCCCATCGACCTCGTACTGCATCATCGTCTCCAAGTCGACGTCCCAGGTCCGCCGGAGGAGCCGCTTGAGTTGGCGCACCGACACCGGCGCGTTGCCGGCGATGGTCCGGGCCAGCTCCAACGCCCGGGGCAGCAGTTGCTCGGCGCCGACCAGCTCGTTCAAGAACCCGGCCCCATGCAACGTCGCGGCCGGGATCCGCTCGCCGGTCAGGAGCCACTGGGCCGCCCGGCCGGCGCCCACCACGCGGGGCAGGGTGTAGAGTACCCCGTTGGTCTCGAACAGTCCGCGGCTCACCTCGGAGAACATCACTTCGGCCTGCTCGGACCCGATCCTCAAGTCGGAGGCAAGCGCCAACTCGGCGCCGACCCCCACTGCAATCCCGTTCACCGCCGCGACGAAGACCAGCGGGCTCTCCACCATCCGCCGGGTGATGTCCTGATATAACTGAAGCCGAGCCCGGCTCTCCCGCAACCCGGGCGGGTTCGCGCTGCCCATTTCCTTCAGATCCGCGCCCGCCGAAAACGCCCGGCCGGTGCCGGTGAGCACCACGGCCCGCAAATCCTCCCGGGTCGACAGCCTCCCGACCAAGCCATGGAGCGCTTCCATGGCCGCCTGGTCCATCGCGTTGAGCCGCTCCGGCCGGTTGAACCGGACCAGGGCGAGATGGGGCTCGGGATATTCCACCACGATCCGATCGCTCATGATGAAAACAACGTGCGTTGTATTTGGTCCGTCAAGGGGGCGGCCTTGCCGGGCGGCTCGGGCGGCGCGAACGTATCGGGCATGGACGCTGGTAATACCCCTCGCCACATCGGGCTCGGCGGCGCCGTCTTCACCCTGGTGGGCTACGTCATCGGGGCCTCGATCTTCATCTTGCCGGGCCAGCTGGCGGCCCAAGCGGGGCCGGGGGCGTTCCTGGCCTACCTCCTGGCCGGCGTGGTGGCCGCGATCGCCTGCGTCGTCGGGGCCGCGATCGGGAGCGCGGTGCCGGCGAGCGGGGCGGTGAACGTCGCCGCGGCCAGGGTGGTGGCGCCGGTGGTGGGCTTCCTGGGCGTCTGGGTCACCCTCGGCGCCGTCGTCGTCAGCGTGGCGCTGGTTGGCTATGGCCTCGCCGACTACCTGGCCTACTTCGCTCCGGGTGTCCCCAAACAACTCGCCGCCCTCGTCTCCGTCGCGGTCTTCGGCCTCCTCAACGTGACCACGGTCCGGCTCGCGGTATCGATCCAGGTCGCCATGACGCTGGTCTTCCTCTTGGTCATGGTGGTCTTCGGGGTGGGCGGCGTCGCGAACGCTCGGCCCGAGTTGCTCACCCCGATGCTACCGAACGGGTTCGCGGCCGTCCTGAGCGCCGCGGTACTGGCCTTCTTCTCGTTTGCCGGCTCCACGGTGATCACCGAGATCGGCGGCGAGATCAAGGAGCCGGGGCGCAACATCCCGCTGGCGCTGTTGATCGGCTTCGTGATCGTCCTGGTCTCGTACGCGCTGGTGGCCTTGGCGGTACCCGCGCTGCTGCCCTGGCAATCGCTCGGGGACGTCGAGGCACCGGTCGCCCGGGCCGCCGAGCAGTTTCTCCCGGCTTGGGCCGGCGGGGCGATCGCCATCGCCGCGATCCTGGCGGCCGCCACCTCCATCAACGGCATGCTGCTGATTCACTCCCGCGACCTCCTCGCCATGGCCAGGGCGCGGGTCTTTCCCGAGCGCCTGGCCGCTCGCCGGGAGGGCTCCGGCGCGCCGGCCGCCGCGGTCGCCTCGATGACCTTGGCGTCGGTCGGGGCGGTCCTGATCGGCGGCACCATCCAACAGTACGCCATGTTCGCGGTGATGGCGGTAATGCTGCTGCAAATCTTCATGGCGATCACGCTGCTACGGCTGCCGGCCAGGCTGCCGGACGCCTGGCGCTCTGGGGGGTTCGTTCCGGGCGCGGCCGCCCGGGTCGGCTTCTCGGTTGCCCTGATCCTGGTCTCGCTCGGCTTCATGGGCTTGGGCGTCACCAGCGGGGCGCGGGTCGTGGGCTTGTTCCTCGGGTTCGTCGCCCTCGGGCTCCTCTACTACCGGTTCCGCCGCGACAGCCTCCGACGCTCGGGCCACGACATCGACGAAGTACTCCGGACCGGGGCTTCGGCCGAAGGCGCCGGGGGCGCTTAGTTTAGGGTAACCTCCAGCTCGGATGTCGTAGCCATGCGCTCGTTCCTCCCGGTCCTCGCCGCCCTCGCCGTGGTCGGCCCCGCCGCCGCGCAGCAGGACGACCAGTACCTCGCCTTGGCCAAGAAGGTGTTGTCCACCACCCCGTTGATCGACGGGCATAACGATCTCCCATGGCGGCTCCGCGAGGACAAGTCGGGCCTCGCCATGGACGTGGTGGGCTATGACCTTCGCGGCAGGGCACCCGGCCATACCGACTTTGCCCGGATCAAGAAAGGCATGCTGGGCGGACAGTTCTGGTCGGTATACGTCCCCGGCGAGGTCAGGGACTCCGGCTACGCCCGCATCCAGCTCGAGCAGATCGACGTAGCCAAGCGGATCATCGAGCGCTACCCCGATCAATTCCAGTTCTGCACCACGGCCCTCTGCTTCCGGCAAGCGTTCGCGGACGGGCGGGTCGGCTCGATGCTCGGAATGGAGGGGGGCCACGCGATCGAGAACTCGCTCGGCGCCCTCCGAGCGTTCTACGATCTCGGGGTCCGGTACCTGACCTTGACCCACAACGTCACCCTGGACTGGGCCGACGCCGCGGTCGACAAGCCCACCCACGGCGGCCTGACCCGGTTTGGCGAGGAAGTGGTGCGGGAGATGAATCGGCTCGGGATGTTGGTCGACCTCTCCCACGTCTCGCCGGGCGTCATGAGCGACGCCCTCAACGTGACCGAGGCCCCGGTGATCTTCTCTCACTCTTCGTCCCGGGCGATGAGCAGTCACCTCCGAAACGCGCCCGATTCGATCCTGGCCCGCCTCCCCCGCAACGGCGGGGTGGTCATGATCCCCTTCGTGACCTTCTTCGTCTCCCAGAAGCGGTTTGAACATTCTCAGGCCCGATCCGCCAAGGAAGCCGAGCTGCGCCGGCAGGGGAGCGACGCGGCCCGGGTCGCGAACGAGATCCGGGCCTGGGATGCCGCCAATCCGGCCCCCAGGGTCACCATCGCCGACGTGGTCGCCAACATCGAGCATGTCCGACGAATCGCCGGGGTCGATCACATAGGAATAGGGTCGGACTATGACGGAATCGACGAGGTCATCGAGGGCCTCGAGGACGTCGGGACCTTTCCAGCCCTCTTCGCCGAGCTGGCCCGGCGTGGCTGGTCCGAGTCCGACCTCCGTAAGGTGGCTGGTGAGAATGTGTTACGAGCGATGGAGGCGGCCGAGAAGGTCGCCGCGAGGCTGAGAAAGGAACGGCCCGCCTCGATCAAGACCATCCATCAGCTCGACCGAAAAAACGTCTCGTGAAGGGGTGACAGCAATGCGCGCCACATTGATGATGGCACTGGTGGGGTCCTTGGTGGCGGCTCATGCTCAGGCCCAGTCCGAGGACGCGCTCCGGCGGTATTTCGAGGGCAAGAGCGTGGTCGTTAAGCTGGAGATGCCGGGTACCGAAGACGGGGTCGACGTCTATCCGGGGACGTCCCAGCCGGTCAACTTTCCGCGGCACGCCAAGCGCCTCAAGGACAATGGCACCGCCATTCGCCGCGGCGACGAGGTTCTCATCACCAAGGTCAAGGTCAAGAAGGACCTGATCGAGTTCCAACTCGGCGGTGGTGGCTATGGCACCTTCGCCGACGAAACCAGCTCTCACGTCGAGACCGCCTCGGCGCCGAAGACCGATCGGGAGAAGAACCTCGAGAAAGAAGTCCCCAGGATTACCGACCCGGCCGCTAAGAAAAAGGCCCAGGAAGAGCTCGACGGGCTTCGCCGGGACCGGCAGCGAACCGACGCGGCCAATCGGGCCCGGGTCGCCGAGGCGCAGCAGATCAAGGATGCCAACATCCGTCAGCGCCGGGCCGAGTCCGGATCGCGGTTCAATCTCCGCTACAGGGCCGTGGTCCCGGCCGACGCGATGACCCCCGACGCCGTCATGCGGGCCTTGGCCGAGTATGTCGACTTCTCGCCGGTGCTGGCGGCCCATACCGACCGCCCGGGGCTTCATGGAGAGGGCGAGAAGCGTCCCGCGGCCGGGGTCGAGGGACTCCGAAAGGGCCTCCTGGCCGAAGAGGTGGACGCCATGCTCGGCCGGCCGGAATCGATCGCGACCAGGTCGGAAGGCACTCTCCAAGTGAGCCTGTCCGTCTACCTCACTCGCGATCGGCGGGTCGAGGCTACCTTCGTCGAGGGTGTGCTGATCAGGTTCACCACCTCGTCGCGCTGACCCACCGCAAGCTGTGACGGCCTGCCGGTTGCCACCAACCGGCGGGCCGTCCATTATTCCGGCGATACCCTTGTTGCCGACTCGGAAATACCGCAAGCCAGGAGCGAGACCCAATGGCGCACACCCTGCCACCGCTACCGTACGACTACAACGCGTTGGAGCCGCACATCGACGAACAGACGATGCGGATCCACCATGGGAAGCACCACGCCACCTACGTGACCAATCTCAACGCGGCCTTGGAGCCCCATGCCGACCTCGCCGCCAAGTCGATCGAAGACCTCATCGGCAATCTGACCGCCGTGCCAGAGGCCATTCGGACCGCGGTGCGGAACAACGGCGGTGGCCACTACAACCACACCCTCTTCTGGACCCTGATGACACCGGGTGGAGCGAAAGCGCCAGGGGGCGCCTTGGGCACAGCCATGGCCCAAGCCTTCGGCAGCTTCGACGCCTTCAAGGAACAGTTTCAGAAGGCCGGTCTCGGCCGGTTCGGGAGCGGTTGGGCCTGGCTCGTGCAGGATAAGTCCGGCAAGCTCGCCATTGAAAGCTCCCCCAATCAGGACTGCCCATTGATGGAGGGCAAGCACCCGGTGATGGGCTGCGACGTCTGGGAGCACGCCTACTACCTCAAATACCAGAACCGCCGGGCCGACTATCTCGGTGCTTGGTGGAACACGGTCAACTGGACCATCATCGGTTCCCGCTATCACGGCTGAACGAGGAAATTACTTCGATGTCTCTGCCCGCGCCCGGGAGCGTTGCCCCGGACTTCACCTTGCCCTCGACCTCCGGTGCCCCGGTCAACCTCGCCTCGCTCCGCGGCAAGAACGTGATCCTGGCGTTCTTCCCGCTGGCGTTTACCGGGGTCTGTACCGCGGAGATGTGCGCCTTCTCCGAGGACTACAGCCAGTTCCAGTCGGCGAGCACGGTGGTGTTGCCGATCAGCGTCGACTCGGTCCCGGCGCTGAAGGAATTCAAGGCCAAGGAGAAGATGGCCGTCGACTTGCTGAGCGACTTCAAACGGGACGTCTGCCGCGCCTATGGTACGCTGCTCGAGGAGAAGTTCTTCAGCAAGCGGGCCTACGTCCTGATCGACAAGGCCGGCACCGTCCGCTGGACCCACGAGGAGGCCGAACTCGGCCACAAGCGGGACAACAGCGAGTTGCTGGCGCAAATCGGGAAGCTTGGCTGACCGGTCGCCGCGGCATTTTCCCTCGGTCGAAACCCCCGATCAGGCCCTGAACCAGGCCGCGGCTTGGGCCATCCGGCGGGTCGGCGGCCACCTCCGCGCCGACCCGGCCCGGGCGGTTCGCTCGGCCCTGTGGGGCGACGACGACCTGGAAGAATTGCTGGAGGACGCTCGCAACTGGCGACGAGTCCGGTCTGATGGCGTGCTCGACCCCGAGGCCTTCCTCGGCGGGATCGTCGGTGGGCTGCTCGGGGTCCGGCTGGACGGGCTGGGGGGGCGGCTCGAAATCAGCCCCTCGCTTCCGGCGGGTTGGCGCCACGTCGCGGTTCGTCGCCTTCGGGCCAATAGGAGCCTGCTCGACCTGGACTTCCGGCCCAGGGCGGAGTGGCTGACGATCAAGCTGGCGCTGGTGTTCGGGCCGCCGATCCCGGCGGTCGTCTCCTCGCTCCATGCCACGGTTGCGCGGGTTACGGTCGACGAGGTGGCCCTCGAGGGACCCCGCGCCATCTTCACGATCGGCGGCGAGCACGAGGTGGCGCTCTACTACGGGATGTAGCCTCCCTATTCCCTATTGGACCCGGCCAACGTAACGTCCCTCGAAGATGACCACGCTGGGCGGAACCCCTCTCGATCTGATCGGCCAGATCGCCAGAATCCTCCACAGCGGGCTGCCGCCCGATGATACCTTGGCATCGGTCGCGGCCGTGGTGCATCGCGGGCTCGGCCTCGAATCGGTCTGCATCTGGCGCCGGGAGCCCAACGCCAACCGATGCGCCGGGATTGCCTCCCCCGTTCGCACGGCGACGGCGGACAATCTGGAGCACCTGCCGGCGTTGGGCCCCAACACGGTCCGCTATCCCCTGGTCCACGCCGGTTTGCGACTCGGCGTCCTCGAGATGGTGCTGCCTCCCAATGAACCCACCCTGCTGGCGAGCGTGGTCGAGGTGATCCAGAACCTCTTGGCGCCATTCCTCGATTCGATGACGCTGGCGGAGGACCTGGCGCTCGAGGTGGCCTCGCGATCGAGGGAGATCTCCGAGCAGCGTCGGTTCACCGGGCTCGTCATCGATAGCTTGCCGGTGGGGATCTACGTGATCGACCGGACCTACCGCATTCAGTTCTGGAACCGCAAGCGCGAAACCGGCACCCAAGGTCTCCGGCGCGACGACGTAGTGGGTCGACCGGTGTTCCAGGTTCTGACCCGGCAGAGTCCCGAGCAGCTCAGGGCCGATTTCGACGAGATCTTCTCCTCGGGGGTTACCCACCAGCGCGAGACCGTGGTCGAACAGGGTGGCGAGCGCCGGGTCTACCGGCTGTCTCGGCTGCCGATGCGCTTGGGCGGGGATGCCATCACCCATGTGATCACGATCGGCGAGGACGTCACCGAGTCCCGCAACGTTCAACAGCAGATCCTCCAGCATGAAAAACTGGCCGCCGTCGGGCAATTGGCCGCCGGCGTCATGCACGAGATCAACAACCCGCTGGCAACCATCTCGGCCTGCGCCGCCGCGGTGGATGCTCGGCTCGGAGCGCTGGCTGACGGCGCCTCCCGGGCATACCTCGAGACCATCGAGCGCGAGGTCCAGCGCTGTTCCAAGATCGTCGACGGCCTCCTCGAGTTCAGCGGCCCCCAGGCCGCCGCGCGACCCAAGGAGCCGGTGACCCTGGATGCGCTGGTGGAGCGGACCCATTTCCTCCTCCGCCATCACAGACGGTACAAGCGGCTCCGGGTCGAAACCGCCATAGAAGCGCCGCCGGTCTGGGTCCGCGGCAACGACGAGCAGTTGATCCAGGTCCTCATGGCGCTGTCGCTCAACGCCATCGACGCCATGCCGGATGGCGGCACCCTCACGCTGCGGACCAACCGATCCCACAGCCGGACCGAGGCCGCGGTCGACGTCGTCGACACCGGCACCGGGATTCCCGCGACTCAACTGACCAAGATCTTCGAGCCCTTCTTCACGACCAAGCCGCCGGGGCGGGGAACCGGGCTCGGGCTGTCGATTGCCTACGGGATCGTTCACGATCACGGCGGTCGGATCGACGTCTCGAGCGAGATAGGCCGGGGCAGTACCTTCTCCGTGGTGCTCCCGATCGAAGCCGTGGAGGTGGCCGGATGAAAGTCCTCGTGGTCGAAGACGACCGGATTGTCGGGCAGTACGTCAAGCGAGGACTGGACGAGCAGGGTTACCACGCCGACCTGGTCGACGACGGGATGGAGGCCCTCCGGCTCATCTCGGGCGGGCTGTGCGATTTGGTGATTCTCGATCTCCGGCTGCCCGGAATGACCGGTTACGAGGTGCTCCGCACCGTCCGCGACCGAGGCATCACCATTCCGATCCTGGTGCTGACCGCCCAAGACGCCGTCGACCACAAAGTCCAGGCGCTTCGGGCCGGCGCCGACGACTACGTCACCAAGCCGTTCGCGTTCGAGGAGCTGCTGGCACGAGTCGAAGCCATTGCCCGGCGGCCGCCCCAGATCCGGTCGAGTCGGCTCACCATCGCCGACCTCGAGCTCGACACCGCGACTCGTGAGGTGCGGCGGGCCGGCAAGCTGCTCGATCTGACGCCCAAAGAGTACACCGTGCTCGAGTACCTGATGCGCCACCCGAGCCGGGTCATGTCGCGGACCCTGATCACCGAGTATGCCTGGGATTATCATTTCGATCCCGGCACCAACATCGTCGACGTGGTCATCAATCGCCTCCGGAAGAAACTCGATGCTGGCCACGCCAAGAAGATCCTCCACACCGTCCGCGGTGTGGGCTACGTCGTGAAAGCCTGACTCCGGTGCGGTCGATCCGGCAGCGCCTCACCGTCGGATACGTGGTCGCGCTGACCCTGGCCATCGTCGTCTTCGGGACGGTCCTCTACTACAATCGGCGCCAAGCGAACCTGACCGAGCTCGACTCCCGGCTCGAGGTCGAGGCCGAGGTGGCCAACGGACTGCTGGGCGAGCTGTCGCGATCGCTCGGACGGCTCCCACCCGTTCTCCAGGGCATTCAGGGCACCTTGCAGGGCTTCCGGCACTATGTCGTCTTGGTCGGGCGGGATGGAACGCCCAAGCTCACGGTCGAGCCCACGGGTGGGAGCCTCGACAGCACGGCCGTCACCCGGCTGCTCCGGCTCGCCACCGAATCGGACCAGACCAGGTGGGGTACGGCGGCCGTTTTTCCTGGGCGGCCGGATCTCCGCTACTATGTCACCGGCGTGGCACGATCGGACCCAGAGCTCCGGAGCATTCTGGTCGGGGCCACCGTGGATGAGGTGCTCTTCGGCCCCTCGGATCTCCTCCGGGCCATGCTCTACATCGCGCCGCTGCTGATCCTGGTTTCGATTCTGGTGGGCTCCTGGCTGGCCAGAACGAGCCTCCAGCCCCTCGAGTCGACCATCGACGAGCTCACCGCCATCACCGACGGCAAGAGCCTCCACCGCCGGCTTCCGGTCGACCCGGCCGCCACCGACGAGTTGGCCCGCCTGTCGCTCGCGGCCAACGCGATGTTCTCCCGGCTGGAGCACAGCTTCTCGGCTCAGCAACGGTTCGTCGCCGAGGCGAGCCACGAGCTCAAGACCCCGCTCATGGTGCTCCGCGTGGGGGTCGAACGGGCCCTCACCAACCCCAAGATGCCGGCCGAGAGTCTCGAGCCGCTCGACGAATCGCTCGAGGAGATCAACCGGATGAGCGAGTTGGTCGATAGCCTCCTGATGCTGGCCCGCGCCGACGAGGGCCGGGCCCCGCTCGCGGTCGAAGAGTGCGACCTTCGCGAACTGGTCTCGGAGGCCGGGGAGACCGCGAACATTCTGGCCGAGGCTAACCAGATCCTGGTCCGAACCGACGTTCCATCCCGGCCGGTCCTGTTGCCGGTCGACCGAAACCGGATCCGGCAGCTGTTGCTCAACCTGGTGACCAACGCCGTCAAGTTCACCCCGGCCCATGGAGAAGTCCGCGTTGGCATCGTCGATGTCGACGCCACGGTACAGATCGTGGTGCGCGACACCGGGATCGGGATCGCCGCTGGCGATCTCCCCCACATCTTCGATCGGTTCTGGCGGGCCGACCCCGCTCGGACTCGGGACGAAGCGAAGGCGGGCACCGGTTTGGGGCTCGCCATCACCAAATGGATCGCCGAGGCCCACGGTGGGGCCATTACGGTGCAGAGCCGGCCTGGCAAGGGCACCGTTTTCACCGTATCATTGCCGAGGTCGGTCGCACCAAACGCAACACCCGTCGTTTAATCTGTCTGTCATCGTTTTGTCATGTTGTGGTCAGGCCGTTGAAAGCCCTGCCTGTTTGCTTTGCTGTGGGTACTGTTGACTCCGCTGGAGGACGCACATGTTCGAGAACCTCATTGAGTCCCAGCCCAAGCGGCAACGCTCCTTCGCGCAGTCCGCGATCTCATTGGTACTCCACCTGGTCTTGGGGTACGGTGCGATCAAGGCGACGTCCGGCGCTGCGGAACAGCTGAAGGAGATTCTCCAGGACACCACCATGGTGTTCTTGAAGCCGCCTGAGCCGCCACCTCCACCTCCACCGGCGACGCCGCCGGACGCGATCGTCACGGCGAACCCGCCGCCGATGGGCTTCCAGACGGTGATGCCGCCGACCGAGATCCCCAAAGACATTCCGCCGGTCAACCTGACCGAGCGGTTCGACGCCAAGGACTTCAGTGGCAAGGGCGTCGAGGGGGGTATCGCGAGCGGCGTCGTGGGCGGCACCGGTCCGGTCTCGACCCAAGAGACCTTCGTCGAGGCCGAGGTCGACGACCCGGTGCAGGCCCTCAACCTCCCGAGGCCGAAGTATCCGCCGGTCCTTCAGCAGGCCGGTATCGCCGGCAGCGTCGACGTCCAGTACGTCGTCGGGATCGAAGGGAAGGCCGAGCCGGCGTCGTTCCGCGTTCTTCGCAGCACCAACAAGGCGTTCGAAGAGCCGGCCCGCGAAGCCATCCTGGCGGGCACCTTCAAGCCAGCCAAGATTCGGGGCCAGCCGGTGCGACAGCTGGTGCAGCAGCGGATTTCGTTCAACATCGGGCAATGATCCAGACCCTCATTCACCTTTCGCGTTTGACCTGACTTAAGGAGTTCGACAATGGGTGTAGATATTCTCACGCTGTACGAGCACGCCAACACCTTCGCTCGGGCGATCGTCTGGATCATGATTGCGATGTCCGTCTTCTCCCTGACGGTGGCTATTGGGAAGCTCTTCAAGATCCGCAAGAGCACCTCGGCCACCCGGAAGTTCGCCCCCCAATTCAGCCGGGCGATTCAGGAGGAGCAACTCGACCAGGCCATCACGCTGGCCGAGAAGAACCAGACCAGCCACGTCGCCAAGCTCCTGGGCGGGGCGCTTTCGGAAGTGAAGCCGTTGCTCCGCGATCGGGCCACCATTACCGCCGCCGACATCAATTCGGCCGAGCGGGCGGTCGAGCGGCAGATGCTCATCACCCTCGCCGATTTCAAGCGCGGCCTTGGGATTCTGGCCACGGTCGGTTCCACGGCCCCGTTCGTCGGACTCCTGGGCACCACGATGGGTATCGTGACGGCCTTCAACGCGATGTCGGCCGGCGGCGCGTCGGGCGGCCTTGCCGGCATCGCCGGCGGGATCTCCGAGGCGCTCATCACCACGGCGTTGGGCCTCCTGGTCGCGATCCCGGCGGTGTGGTTCTACAACTACTTCACCACCAAGATCGAGAACCTCACGGTCGAGATGACCTACAGCTCCAAGGAACTGATCGACTACCTGATCAAGAGCGTGGGCAGCGAGTTTGGTCGGTCGATCTTCACCAAGGAATTCCAGGCCCAGAAGGCGGTGAGTGGCAGTGGCCACATCAGTTAGTTCGGCGCAAGCCGGCCAGACCAACGTCAAGGCCGAGCCCAACGTCATTCCGATGATCGACATCATGCTGGTGTTGTTGATCATCTTCATGATCGTGACGCCGCTCATCGCCAACGGCTTCCTGGCCACCATGCCGACGGGTGAAAACCTCGACAAGCGGCCCGAAGGCGAGGGTGAGGTGGTCCTGGGCATCGATCAGAACGGCAGCTACTTCTTGAATGGCGCCCTGATCGCGGCCGACGTGCTGCCCGATCAGCTCAAGGCGATCTACGCCGCCCGCGAGGAAGACAAGATCATGTACTTCCGAGCCCACAAGGATCTCAAGTTCGAGAAGATCCAGGACGCGGTGGAGATCGCCCGACGGGCCGGGGTTCGAGTCATGGCGGCCATCACCGACATCGAGACCTCCGGGCTCAACGTCTTCGGTGCCAAGAAGCAGGAATAGGAGATAACGCTATGGGAATGTCAGTTGGCGATTCTGGCGCGTTGAGCGCGGAACCGAACGTGATTCCGATGATCGACATTCTGCTGGTGCTCCTGATCATCTTCATGATCTCGCAGCCCTTGGCTCGAATGGCGATCGACGTCCAGGTACCTCCGCTGGAGACGGCCGCACCCTCCGGGCCGTCGCAGCAGATCGTGCTCAACATCCTGGCCGATGGCAACTATGAGATCAACGGCCAGCCGGTCCCGCCGGGACAGTTGGACACTCAGATCCACGCGATCTACGACAATCGGCCGACCAAGCTGATCTTCATCAAGGCCGATCCGAACCGGACCTATCAGGACTGGATCGAGGCCTCCGACATCGTCCGGGGCGCGGGGGTCCAGGTGATCGGGTTCACGCCCAAGGGCTAGCCGGAACGCCCGGTGGACAGGGGGTCGGACCGAATGGTCCGACCCTTTGTCGTTTCCGGGCGGCTGCCCCCAGATTTGAGGCATGGCTGGTGGGTCGAATCTTTTCCGGGGGCTCGGACGTCTCCCGTGACGTTATGGGACGTCGCCAGGTGATCGGGCGCCCGAGCCTCCGGGCGCCAGCCCAGCCGATCGGGCTCGGGCTGCCGGCCGGCACCCGATTCAAATGGGCGGGGCCGGTCTCCGTCGTTGTTCATATCCTCCTGCTGTTCGGCTTGATCCGACTCGCCCCGCTGCGCAACCTCGACTTTCAAGACACCGCCGGGGCTGGCTCGAACGGCCGAGCCGGTGGGGGTGGCGGCGGTGGCGGCAGGATTCGGATGGTAGCCTTGCCCCCCATGGCACGGCCCGTGGTTCCGCCCCCCCCGGCCGTGGTTGTTCCGCCGCCCCCGCCGGTCCCGCCACCGGTCGTCCAGCCCGAGGAGATCCCAGTCGTCGCGCCGCCCTCCCCGGACACTGTCGCCCCTGGAGAACAACCCGCCTCCGGGTCCGGGACCGGCCGCGGTACCGGAACCGGGTCCGGATCGGGGACCGGTTCTGGGTCGGGGAGCGGCTCCGGTAGAGGCTCTGGAACGGGCAGCGGGACGGGTCCCGGGTCTGGAGGTGCGGGCTCGGCCCGGCCGCCGGAGCCCCGGCAGCTGATTCTCCCGCCCCCGGAGATCCCCAAAGCGCTGCGGGGTGTCACGATTAGCGTTACCTTCCTCGTCGGACCCGAGGGGCGGGTCGAAGCGGTCCGCTTTGCCCCCGAACCCGAAGACCGTGGGTTCGCCAAGAAGCTCGAAGAGGTCATGAAGGACTATCGGTTCCGGCCGGCTCGAGGACCCGACGGCGCGGTCGTGGCCGGCATGGTGACGGTACAACTCACCTTCTAGCCGGGGGCGTATGTCCCTTTTCGCGAGAAAGCCCATCACCGTCGAGGGTGACCGGGGCTTGATCAGGGTACTGGGCATCAGCGATCTGGTGATGCTCTCGATCGGCGCCGTGATCGGGGCCGGGATCTTCGCGTCCTTAGGCACCGCCGCCGCGGGCGAGGTAGCGGCCGACGGCACCGTGATTCGGGCCGGGGCGGGGCCGGCGTTGGTCATCTCGTTCGTCCTGCTCGGGGTGGTCTGCGGCCTGGCGGCGCTCTGCTACGCCGAGTTGGCCTCGATGATTCCCACCTCGGGCTCGGCCTACGCCTATACCTACGCCACCCTGGGCGAGTTCCTGGCCTGGATCATCGGCTGGGACCTCATTCTCGAGTACGCCATCGGCAACATCGCGGTGGCGGTCGCCTGGAGCGGCTATTTCAATTCACTCCTCGCCGGCTTCGGTGTCCATCTCCCCGATTGGCTTTCCCACGGGTACTTCCAGGTCAAGATGTCCGCCGACCCCGCGATGCAGGCGATGTTCGCCGCGGCACCCAAGCTGTTCGGCCTCCCCGTCCTGCTCAACCTCCCCGCTTTCCTCGCGGTCGCGGCGGTGACGGTGTTGCTCTGCTTCGGCGTCAAGGAGAGCACCCGAGCCAACAACATCATGGTGTGGATCAAGTTGGCCGTCTTGGCCCTGTTCGTCGTCGCCGGTTTGATGCACATCCAGCCCGAGAACTACACCCCCTTCGCGCCCAACGGCTTCCGCGGGATCCACCAGGGGGCGGCCATCGTCTTCTTCGCCTACATCGGGTTCGACGCCATCTCCACCGCGGCCGAGGAGACCAAGAACCCGCAGCGCAACCTCCCGATCGGGATCCTTCTGGGATTGGCGGCCTGCACCCTCATCTACGTCATCGTCGGGGCGGTTGCCACCGGCTTGGTGCCCTACGATCAGCTCCGATCGGCCGACCCCCTCGCCCGGGCCCTGTCGCTCGCCGGCCTTGGCACCGCGAGTTGGATCGTCGCCGCCGGTGCCGTGGTGTCGATGACCGCGGTGCTCCTGGTGTTCCAATACGGCCAACCGAGAATCTTCTTCTCGATGGCGAGAGACGGTCTCCTGCCGAAGTGGGCAGCCAAGGTCCACCCCAAGTGGCGAGTGCCTCACATCACCACCATCGTCACCGGGGTCGTGGTGGGTGCCGGCGCCCTCGTGGCCGAGGAGAATGCCATCTACGACCTCACCAACATCGGAACCCTCGCCGCCTTTGCCCTCGTCTGCATCGGGGTGCTGGTGCTACGGGTCCGGGAGCCCAACCGCGAGCGGCCGTTCAAGGTGCCGTTCGTCTGGCTCGTCACGATCGGCGGGGCCGCCGCCTGCCTCTTCGTGATGCAGGGCCTCCCGACTCGGGCCTGGGTGATGTTCGGCGTCTGGCTCCTGATCGGTCTCGCGGTGTACTTCTCGTACGGCTACCGGCACAGCGTGCTTCGGACCGGCCGGCCGATCGAGGTCGATCGCCTCGACGGCACCCACTGACGGATGAGCACGACATGACCAAACGGCTTCAGGTCTACCAGACCGACGCCCTGGTGGTCACGTTCGATCCCAACGTCTGCATTCACTCGGCCAACTGCGTCAGGGGCCTTCCGGGGGTCTTCGACCCCTCCCGACCCAAGTGGGTCGACTTGGGCGCCGCGACCGCCGCCGAGATCGTCGCGACGGTCGCCAAGTGCCCGTCAGGGGCGCTCAAGGTCGTCGAGGCCGGGGCGGCGAAACCGGCGGCGGAATCGCTGCCTGCCGGCGGTCCGGTGCAGATCGGCGTCAAGCCGAACGGCCCGCTGCTGGTGCGAGGCAGGATCACGGTGACCCGGGAAAACGGCGAGGTGGTCGAGAGGGAAAGCTGTTCCTTGTGTCGCTGCGGCGCGACCAAGAACGCCCCGTTCTGCGACGGCAGTCACAACCGGATCGGGTTCAAGTCGCCGAGCTGAGCCCGGCCTAACGATCGGCGCGGGCGGCCAGTCGCGGGCCACCGACCAGCGGATCCAGCGGCCGCTCGAGCGGGACGAAGGGCGGCGCGATCAGGCTCGCGACCCGAGGGCCAAGCAGTCCCTCGGTGGCGACGATGCCGCCGGTGAGCCCGAGGGGAACGGCGCCTGCCTCGAACTCGGGGGCGAGTGAGTTGACCAGCCCGGCGAGAATCTGACCCGCCTGCTCGAGAATCTCGGTCGCCACGGCATCGCCGGCCCGGGCCGCCGCCGCGACGGCCTTGGTGAGATGGGCCACCTCGCGGGGCGTCGCCAGCGTCGACCAGGCCACCAACTCCCGAAAATCCGGTGCCCCGACCGCCCGCTGGAGCTGTTCGATCAGCGCGGTTGCCTTGCCGCGGCCGTCGACCGCTCGCCCGGCCGCGCGCAACGCGGCCCGCCCGATCCAGTAGCCGGCCCCCTCGTCGCCCATCTGCCAGCCGAACCCGCCCCGCCGAACCAGCCGGCCTGCGCCGGTTCGACCGACCACCACGCTGCCGGTCCCCGCGACCAGCACCGCGCCGACCTCGACGCCGAGCGCCTCGAACGCGAGCACGACGTCGGAAACGACGATCACCCTCGAGGCCAGCCGCTCCCGGGCGATCGCGGCCCGGATCTCCTCGGCGTCGGCGGCCCGGCCTGCGCCCGCCGCCCCTACGACGACCGCATCCGCCCGAAGGACGTTGGCTCGGGCCAGGGTGTCTCTCGCCAGGTCGATCACCGCGGTCGCGGTCACCAGGGCCCGTCCCGGGCGGACCGCGCTGCCGGGGCCACGTCCGGTGGCGAGTACCAGGTCGCCCCGGGTGACCGCGATCGAGATCTTGCTGCCGCCGACGTCGGCCGTCACGACGGTCATCTCGCCACCTCGGGTCGAGGAGCGGGGGGGAGGATCCGCGCCGCCAGCCAGCCGATCCCGATCGCCAGCGCGGTGCCCAGGGGAACATACCAGGGCCAGGCCAGCCTGCCTAACGGTTCGAGGAAGCCGAACGCGCCCGACTCGGCCAATCGCCTCGAAAAGACCACCACCAGCATGATGGCCATCGCCGCCAGGGCGCCAATCGCCACGTCGCGGCCGGCGACCCGCGGGACTTGGGCCAGGACATAGGTGCCGAGCAGCGAACCGTAGGTGACCGAAGCGATCGAGAGAGCCAGGACCACCACCGGGGTGTCGTTGCCGGAGGCGTAGCCGTAGAACCCGAGCGCGCCCAGGATCAGCGCCGCTCCCCAACCCAGCGACACCGCCCGCCCGACCCGCATCAAGTGCACCGGGTCGGTTTTCCCGGTCAGGGTCGAGTAGAAGTCGTGCGTCACCGCGGACGCCAACGCGTTGATCGAGCTCGAGATGGTGCTCATCGCCGCGGCCAGGATCCCCGCGATGACCAGGCCGGCCACTCCGGTCGGCAGCGCGTCGATGATGAATCGGGGGAAGACCTGGTCGGCCGGGATGGACTCCGGGGCCCGCCCGGCCGCCCAAATCGCGGTCCCGACCATCAGGAAGAGCAGGAATTGGAGGACCACCACCGCTCCGGATCCGATCAGCGCCCGACGGGCGTCGCCCAGGGATCGAGTGGCCAGAAGGCGCTGCACGATGAGATGGTCGGTCCCGTGCGACGCCGTGGTGAGCAAGGCGCCGCCGATCAAACCACCGAACAGGGTGTAGGTTTTCGACAAGTCGATGCTCCAGTCGATGACTCGGAGCTTGCCGGCCGCGGCGGCCAGATCGAGGGTGCCGGTCAGCCCGCCCGCCATGCCGATCGCGATCGTCAGCGCGGCCACCCCACCGGCCAAGTAAATGACCAACTGCACCACGTCGGCCCAAACCACCGCCTTGAGCCCGCCGACCCAGGTGTAGCCGACGGTGACGACCCCCATGGCCACGATGGCCGTGGGTGCCGTCCACCCGGTGACCAAGGCCAGCGGGATGGCGCCGGCATAGATCCGAACCCCGTCGCCCAGGAACCGGGTCACCAGGAACGCCCCAGAAAAGAGCCGCCGAGTGGCGACGCCGAACCGAGCCTCGAGACGTCCGTACGCGGTCTCCTGATGACCAGCGAAATAGCCCGGCAAGAGCCACCAGGCAACCAGGATCCGTCCCAGGAAATAACCGAGGGGTAGCTGGAGAAAGGTCAGGTCGCCGCGGGCCCCGATACCGGGTACCGAGATGACGGTCAGGGCCGACGTCTCGGTCGCCACGATCGACAACAGCACCGTCCAGCTGGGAAGGTCTCGGGACCCGAGGAAATAGTCCCCCGCCGTTCGCTGCCGCCGGGTAACCCAGACCCCGATTCCGACGGTCACCGCGAAGTAGCCGAGGATGACCGCGAAATCGAGGGGTTCCATCCGCCCAAATTGCGGTCAGCGCCGGGGGCTCACAAGGGTGGGGGCGCCAGACGCTCGGTCCGCGTTTGGGCTCTTGGCTGGCTCGTCTCGCTACAGCAGGAGGTCGTTTCGCTGCTCATAGGGGACGAACCAACCTCGGGCCGCGTGGCGGGCCAGTAACCGAAGGTAGGTCGCCCAGCAGAACGAGGAGATCCGACAATGCTGGGTGGCCCCTTCCCAGCCGCGGTGGTAGAAGTGCAGTCTGGTGCGATCGCCGTCGGGGTGAAGTCGCGCCCCCACTCGGGTTCCCCGCCAGTCCGGCATCGGTGCCGTCTCGGTCATCTCCCACTCGATGGCGTGGGGCGCCTCGAAAGTTCGGGTCACCCCAGCCCACTGGTGATCGGCGTCGAAGCCGAACCGGTAGCGGCCGCCGAGCCGTGGCTCCGCGTCGGCGGTGTGGGTCCACCAGGCGTCGAGTCCCTCCGGGGTGCTGAAGTACTCGAAGACCCGCGCGATCGGCGCCTCGATGACCAGCTCGTGCTCGATGTTCATGTGATCTCTCCCGGTGGGTGAGGCCGGTGGCGGTCGGCACGGCACCCCGGTGAGGTGCACATGCGTAACCAGATGGTTACTGATACTATCGTGAAAGCCGCGAAGCGACAAGAGGGAAGCGGGGCCGACCCCGCCTTGACCCCAACGACATGTCACCGTTCATTTACCTGATCTGGTTCCGGCTCTTCCGTCCGACCCGGCTCCCACCCGCGACCAGGCGCCACCATGCTGCCACGACCAACCGACGCCGTCTTCCGAGCCCTGAACGATCCCACTCGCCGAGCGATCCTCGAAGACCTCCGCGGCGGCGGCAAGCCCGTCAGCGCCATCGCCCGGCGCTATCGGATCTCGCGGCCCGCCGTCTCCAAGCACATCCGGCTCTTGCGCGAGGCGCGGCTGATCGTCGACCACCGCGAGGGGCGGCAGCGGATCTGCTTCCTCGACCCCATCCCGCTCCGAGCCGTGGACCAATGGGTCGGCCAGTTCCGCGACGCCTGGAGGGCCCGCTTGGGCCGCCTCAAGCGGCACCTCGAAGCCGAGACCGTTCCGGCTCGGCGAGGCGACGGACCATGACCCCCGCAAACGAAGTGGTCGTCGAGGAAACGACGATCGCGGCTTCCATCGAGCGGGTCTTCGAGGCATTGGTCAACCAGCGGGATTTGGCGGCGTGGTGGACCGAGCCGGGCAGTTGCTCGGCGATCCATTGGTCGGTTGATCCCCGGGTCGGGGGCGCCTGGCTGTCGCGGTGGCGCTGGGAGCATGGTGGCGAGTTCGCGATCGGAGGGACCATCCTGCGACTGACCCGGCCGGTACTGCTCGAATACGACTGGTGGGACGACCGGTACCCCGGGATGCGGACCGTGGTTCGCTACGACCTCGTCCCCACCGAACGCGGGACCCACCTGAAGGTGACCCACAGCGGATTCGAAACCGGACGTCAGGATCTGGCCGATTATCGGGGAGGGTGGTGGCGGGTGCTGGCCAAACTGAGCGCCCACTGCGCCGCGCCGTGACCCGGGCCTGACGCCTTCCCGCCCGCCGCCCGGCGGAGTATCGTAGGCCGACCGTCATGGCCGCTCGAATCCTCTCGGAAGCCGAAACCCGGGCGTTGCTCGGCCCCGCCGACCCGATCGCCGCCCGTCGGGCAGCGTTCGCCGCGCTCGGGCGGGACGCCGCGCCCCACTTCGCCGACGACGAGGTCGCCATCGTGGCCAACCGGCTTCGCGTTCCGCTCCCGACGTGAACGCCTCCTGGTGGCGAGCGGTGCTCGTTCTAACGGGCTGCGCTTCTCTCGAGCCGGACCGGCTCCCACGCTTGGTCGATGCCCCATGCGCGCCCGATCTGCCCGGTGCCAGCTACCGGTGCGGTGAACTGGTGGTGCCCCGGCGGTGGCCCGCATCGGCGACCGCAAGTTCGGGGGACACGGCCACGGTGGCACTCCACTACCTCGTTCTGGCCGCGAACGCGGAGCCGGAAGCGCCCGACCCGATCGTCGTGCTGGGTGGGGGTCGAGGCCGGACGGCGTTCACGGATCTGCTGGTGCTCGCGGCCCTCCAGCGCGAAGGGACCGACCGGGCAATCGTCGTGTTGGAGCGGCGGGGAGCCGGGTATTCGCGGCCCTCGCTCGGCTGTCCGGCTGGTCCCGGCCTGCCCGGCGCCATCGAGTGCCGCGACGCGTTGGACCGAGCCGCCGTTCGGGTCGAAGATTTCGGCACCGACGCGGCGGCCCGCGACGCGATCGCGTTGCTCGACCTGCTCGGCGTCGAGCGTGCCAACCTGGTGGCAATCGACGCCGGCGCGCGCTGGGCTCGCCGGGTCGCCGAGCTGGCGCCGCATCGGGTCCGGAGCCTGGTGTTCGACAGCCTGTACTTTGGTCCCGTGCCCGGGAGCGCCGACCGGGTGTTGGCCGCCCTGGTCGATGCCTGCGGCCGGGATCCCGGTTGCCGGTCGGCGTTTCCGTCGCTGGCGGAACGCCTCGACGTCGTCATCGCTGCCCGGAGGCTCCCCCGGGCGACCCCCGACCTCGCGACCTTCGTCGAGATGACCGACGCGGCGCTGACCGACCAGGCCAAGCTCGCCCGGATCCCGGCCGGCATCGCCGCCGCGGCTCGAGACGATTGGGTTACCGCGGCGAGGCTGCTCCAACAAGGCGCCGACATCCCCGAAGGGGTCCGGATGGATCGGCTGATGACCGAGGGGCTTCGGCTGGTCGAATGCGGTGAGTGGCTGGCAACCAGCGGTGAGGTCGGGTCGACGGTCCGCTGGCCAGAACTCGAACGGGAGCGGGCCCGCCGTCTCGATGCCGACCGCGACCGCTGCCGTGTCTTCGCCGGCCGGCGAGGTGACGGGAATCCTGAGGCCCCGGCGGCTGACCGCGATTCGGTCGGCGCCATTCCATCGGTGGCCCTGGTCGGCGAGTTCGATCCGGACGCCCGTCCGGTTCAGGCCACCTACGGTGGCCCTGGGGCCGTCGTCGTCCCCTCGATGAGCCGCCTAACGCTCGGCTCGGCCTGCTGTCGCGATGTCCTGAGGGTTTTCCTGGCCAGGCCCGCCGCAACTCCCGATCCGCCATGCCTCGGGTTCACCCAGCCGGTTCACTTCGTTCCCCGATGACCTCCACGCGGCGGCCGAGGCTCGCGGCTCGATTGCCGGGGCGCCTGGCGAACGGCGCCGCGGCCCCACTGCCTCGAACAAATCGGAGTGGCGTCGTGGCTGGTCGGTCGAGTCCTAGGCGGTGAAGCTCGTCCCGCAGCCGCACCCGCCGGTGGCGTTCGGGTTCTCGAAGGTGAAACCGGACCCTTGCATCGAGGTGACGTAGTCGATCTTGACGCCGTTGAGGTACGGCAGGCTGAACCCGTCGACGAACAGCTTGACCGCTCCGACGTCGAGGATGATGTCATCCGCCTCCGACTTCTCCTCGATGTTCAGATTGTACTTGAAGCCCGAACAGCCACCGGGCATCACGCTGACCCGAAGCCCGCCGACCTCCGGCGTGATCTGCTCGGCCGCCATGAACTTGAGCACCTCGGTCACCGCGGCGGGTGTGAGGTGGATCGCGGCGCCAGCGACGGGCTTTTCGGTCGTGCTCATGAAGTCCTCCTATTCCGACTTGAAAACTAGGAATAACCGGGTCCGGTTGTCAACGCGCCCCGGCGTCGAGCGCGGCGACCGTCCGATCGGCCACCAGGACGCGCAACGGGCCGAGTCGCGGATTGTCGCGGGTCGGGTGGACCCGATTGCTGAGCAAAACGATGACCAGATCACGAGTTGGGTCGATCCAGATCGAGGTGCCGGTGAAGCCGGTGTGTCCGAAGCTGGCGGGTGACAGGCGGGTCCCGGCGCTGCTGCCGGAGGACGGAGTGTCCCATCCGAGCGCCCGGCTGGAACCGGGCACCAGGTCTTGCCGCCGGGTGAATTCGAGCACGGTGGCGGCGGTGAGCTTCGGGCCGGGGCCGGCGAGCCCTCGGCGGGCCGCGAGCAGCCACTCGCCGAACCGTACCAGGTCCTCTACCGTCCCGAACAGCCCGGCGTGTCCGGAGATTCCGCCGAGGAACGCGGCGTTCTCGTCATGGACTTCGCCGCGGACGATGCGCCCGCGCCAGGGATCCCGCTCGGTCGGGGCGATGCGGGGGAGCCAGCCGGCCGGCGGACGGTAGCGAGAGCTCCGCAGGCCCAGGGGGTTGCTGACCAGGCGATCGAAGAGACGGTCGATCGGCTGCCCCAGGGCGCGCTCCACCAGCTGGGTCACCAGGATCGCCCCGAGGTCCGAGTAGACCATTCGGACACCGGCGGCCGTGTCGAGTGGGGTGCTGGCCACCAGGGTCAGCGCGGCGGCCTCGGACGACGACTCGCGCCAGAGCGGCCGATGGGCCGGCAGACCGCTGGAGTGGGTCAGCAGATGCCGGACCGTAACTCGATCCTTGCCCTGACCGGCGAACTCGGGGAGGTACCGGACCACGGGCGCGTCGAGATCGATCGCCCCACGCTCCACGGCCACCATGGTAACGGTGGTCAGCGCCACCACCTTGGTCAGCGAGGCCAGGTCGTAGATGGTCCGCCGGCTGGTGGGCGCGTGGTCGTCGATGCCGAGGACCCCGGCGGCGTGGAAGAAGCGGCGACCGGCCGCCGAAATCCCCACGGTCGCGCCCGGGGCCGCGCCTGACCGAACCGCCGAGTCGACCCCGGCCACCACTTCGGCCCAGGGACACCCGGGACCGCATCCCGTTGGCACCGGGGTCGCCGCACTCGGTCCCCGGCACCCGAGGACCGCGACGATGACGCCGGCGCTAGCGAGTCGCGGCATTGCCGCTCGAGAGGATCAGACCGCTGCCTAACGCCGCGTGGGGCGGCAGCGGGATGGGGAGCCGCCCGGTGATCGGGGCCCCCGCGAGCGCCTGGGCGGCGGCCCGCTCGGTCAGGGGATTCGCGGTCCAGGCCAACAGCAACGACCCGATCGACGGCGCTTGCGACAACAGGTAGGGCGATCCGAACGACACCACGACCAGGGGCTGGGCGGAGCGCTCCTCGATCAGCGCCGCGAGTGCCGGCGGCATCGCGATCGACCCGCTGCCGGTCGTCACCCGGACCCCGACTGCCACGACCGCCGTCGGAGCCGACCCGAGGACCGCGCGGGCGGAGTCATAGGACGCCGGTCCGCTGCTCGGGTAGAGCCGAAACGACCGCACCCGATGACCGGCCTCGGCCAGCTGGCCGGCGAAGTTGCCGTCGCCGAAACCGATGACCGCCAGGTCCTGGGGCGCCCGCCGGAGTCGCGCGACCACGCCGTCGCGATCTTTGACGAGCACCAATGCCCGAGCCGAGATCGCCCGGGCGCTATCGATGAAGGCCCGCCGGCCGACCACTTCGCCGATCCGGTCGAGCGACACCGTGCGCTGGCGAAACAGGCCGGCCCGCTCCTTGAGAACGAGGAGGCGGCGAACCGACCGGTCGAGCCTCGCCCGACTGACCCGGCCCGACCGAACCGCGGCGACCAGGGCGTCGATCGCGGCGACTGGATCCGCCGGCATCAGCAAGAGGTCGCTTCCGGCCTCGAATGCCCGGACCGCGGCCTCGCCCGCGCCGTAGCGAGTCACCAGCGCGCCCATGTCCAAGGCGTCGGTCACGACCAGACCGCGGAACCCGAGCGAATCCCTGAGGACTTTCTCCATCACACCCTTCGACAGCGTCGCCGGAAGGGAATCGGGGTCGAGGGCGGTCACCGCGATGTGGCCTGACATCACGACGTCGACCCCCGCCCGGATGGCCGCCCGGAACGGGACCAGCTCGGTCATCACCAGATCGGGCCACGACTTGCCCACCACGGGCAGGGCGATGTGGGAGTCGACCTCGGTATCGCCGTGCCCAGGGAAGTGTTTCGCCGTCGAGAGGATCCCGGTGGACTTGAGGCCCCGGACCGTGGCGGCGACGAACCGACCGACCTGGGCCGCGTCGGAGCCGAACGAACGGGTGTTGATGACGGGGTTGGCGGCGTTGTTGTTGACGTCGGCCACTGGCGAGAACGTCAAATGGACCCCGACCGCGCGTCCTTCGAGCCCGGTGATCCGGCCCATGGTATGGGCGTCCTGCTCCCTCCCGCCGGCCGCCACGCCCATATTGGTGGGGAAGGGGGTGGCGCCGGTGAACCGGAACGCCGCCCCGCCTTCCAGATCCGACGCGATCAGCAGCGGAGTCCGCGACCGGCGCTGGAGGAAGTTGAGCTTCGCGGCGACGTCGAGTGGCGAGCCGATCGAGATCACGATCCCGCCGACCTCGAGCGAGTCCACCCAGCCGCGAGCCTTGGCGAGGCCGTCGGCGTCGAAGCCAGCGAAGTCGCCGAGCAGCCAAGGCATGACGGTCTGGGCCGCCCGCTGCCGAATGGTCATCCCCGACAGGGCGCGCTCTACCACCTGGCTCGTCCCGGTCTGAGCGGCGGTCCGCTCCGGCACGGCGGCGCTGCCCGCGACGACGACCAGCAGGCCAGATACCGCGACCGGTGTCCGAGGAGAACGGCGAAGACGATGATCCATGGTGTCGGTCTAGTGCTCTCGCTCAGCGTGGTGGTGGCGACGATCCTGGAGGCCCAACGGCCCACCGTACGGCCCGGGATCGACGTCTTGCTCACCGACAGCATCCACCTGGTGGCCGGGAGGCGGGTCGGCTTGGTCGCCAATCAGGCCAGCGTGGACCAGTTCGGGGTCCACGGGGTCGATCGCCTTCGGGCTGCCGGAGTGACACTGGTGGCCCTCTTCAGCCCTGAACACGGGTTTCGGGGCCTGGCCGACCCTGGCGAAGAGGTCCACACCACCACCGATTCCGCGACCGGCCTCCCAATTTACAGCCTCTATGGCAAGAATCTGGCCCCCACCCCCGAGATGCTCGATTTGCTCGACGCCGTCCTGATCGACCTCCCGGATGTCGGCGCCCGCTATTTCACCTATTTGTCGACGGCGGAGCAGGTCATGAACGCCGCGGCGACCGCCCGCAAGGCCGTCATCGTGCTCGACCGTCCCAACCCCTTGGGCGGCGCCATGCACGGGAACGTGCTCGACACCGCGTTTCGCTCGTTCGTGGGTCGGTTCCCGGTTCCGATGCGCTACGGGCTGACGATGGGCGAGTTAGCCCGGTGGATCGACGCGGGCGCGAGCCGCCCAGTCGGGGTTCGGGTCGTGCCCGCGGCGGGGTGGCGGCGGCGCGATACCGGGTTTGAGACCGGGCTTCCGTTTCTTCGACCGAGCCCGAACCTGAAGGACCTGGAAAGCTTGTTCCACTACCCTGGGACCTGCCTGTTCGAGGGAACGGCTTTGTCGGTTGGACGGGGCACCGACGCACCATTCAGCCAGGTCGGGGCGCCCTGGCTCGACACGGCCCGGGTCCTCGGGTCGCTCCGGCGGCAGCGGCTCGAAGGGGTCGCCTTCTCGGCGACCTCCTTCACCCCCAGGCGCCCGGGGGACGCGAAGTTCGCCGACACCGCGCTGGTGGGGATCCGCTGGCACCTCACCGACCGGACCCGATACGACCCCACCCTCGTCGCGGTCGCGGTTCTCGCCACGATTCGCCGAATCCATCCCGACCGAATCGGGTTCATCCCGGCCCATTTCGATCGGCTCGCGGGTGGCGCCGCCCTCCGCCGTGCGCTCGAGGCCGGGGTGGCTCCCGCGCGGGTGACGGCCGCCTGGGCCGCCGAGCGCCGAAGGTTCGCTCGCGCCGTCCGTCCGTTCCTCATCTATCGCTGATCGCCCGCGGTCACGGGTGAGCCACGCCGGCCAGCGATCATTTGCGGCGTGAGCCCGCAACCATTATCCTTGAGAGCTGTTAAGTCGTTGTCGTATCTATTCATTAGCCAGGTTGATACCGCCAAATCGGAAGGCGCGTGAAGCTCGTCACCAAGTCATTGGAACGGACCTTTTTCGCGCTCACGGACCCGGCGGTCGAGCTACTCCTGAAGGCCGGCGTCCGGCCCAACACGCTGACCACCCTTGGCGCCCTGCTCGTGGTGGTTTCGTCGGTGGCCTACGGCGCCGGTTGGATCCGCTGGGGTGGGGCACTGCTGCTGCTGTCGGGGGTGGTCGACACTTTCGACGGGCAGGTGGCTCGGCGGACCGGCGCGGTCACCAAGTTCGGCGCCTTCTACGACTCGACTTTGGACCGGGTGGGTGACGGAGCGACCTTCATCGGCCTGGCGACCTATCTGCTCCGGACCCCGGGGATCTCGTATCAGATCGAGATGGCGGTCCTGGCGATGGTGGCGATCCTGAGTTCGCTCCTGGTCTCCTACGCGCGGGCTCGGGCCGAAGGGCTGGGACTCGACTGCAAGGTCGGGCTGGTCCAGCGAGCCGAACGTTTGCTGGGGATCGGGGTTCCGACCGTGCTGATCGGCGCGGGCCCCGGCGGAATCGTGGTCCAGGCGATCATCGTGATCTTGGCGGTGCTCTCGACGGTGACGGTGGTGCAGCGGTTCGTCTACATCTATCAGGTCACCGAGGGCTCGAAGCGAGAGGGCATCAACTCGTGAGAAAGGAAGAACGGAGTGCCTGAACGAAATGGGAAATCCATCGCACCCGCCGAGGGCAAGCTCGGGGTGCTGTGCGTGGGACTTGGCGCGGTCGCCTCGACCTTCATCGCCGGCGTCGAGAACGTCCGGCGGGGACGGGCCCAGGCGACGGGATCGCTGGCCGAGCTGGCGACCATCCGCCTCGGCAAACGAACCGACAAGCGGTCGCCGCTGATCAAGGATTTCGTGCCCCTCGCGAAGCTGGACGACCTGGTCTTCGGTGCCTGGGATCCAGTGCCGGACGACTGCTACCAGTCGTGTCTCCACTGCGGCGTCCTCGACAAGCACGAGCACGTCGAGCCGATCGCCGACTTCCTCAAGTCGGTCAAGCCGATGCCGGCCGCCTTCGATCAGCACTACGTCAAACGACTCCAAGGCAGCAACGTCAAGAAGGGCACCAAGCGCGAGCAGGCCGATGGGCTCCGGAAGGACATCCGCGCCTTCCAGGCCAAGCATGGTTGCACTCGGATGGTGATGGTGTGGTGCGCCTCGACCGAGATCTTCATCGTGCCCGGGCCGGCCCATCAGTCGATCGAGGCCTTCGAGAAAGCCATCGACGCCAACGATCCGTCGATTGCGCCCTCGATGCTCTACGCGTATGCCGCCGTGATGGAAGGGGTGCCGTTCGCCAACGGCGCCCCGAACCTGACCTGCGACTTCCCGGCCCTCGAGGAACTTGCCCGAAACAAGAAGGTGGCCATCGGCGGCAAGGACTTCAAGACCGGTCAGACCATGCTCAAGACCGTGCTCTCGCCGATGTTCAAGGCGCGGATGCTCGGCGTGGCCGGCTGGTACTCCACCAACATCCTCGGTAATCGCGACGGCGAAGTGCTCGACGACCCCGAGAGCTTCAAGACCAAGGAAGAGTCGAAGCTTGGCGTCCTCGAGCACATTCTCCAGCCGGAGTTGTACCCCCACCTCTACGGCAAGCTCTATCACAAGGTCCGGATCAACTACTACCCTCCCCGGGGCGACAACAAGGAGGGCTGGGACAACATCGACATCTTCGGGTGGCTTGGCTATCCGATGCAGATCAAGGTCGACTTCCTCTGCCGCGACTCGATCCTGGCGGCGCCGCTGGTGCTCGACCTCGCCTTGTTCTTCGATCTCGCCCAGCGGGCCGGAATGTCCGGGATCCAGGAGTGGCTCTCGTTCTACTTCAAGAGCCCTCAAGTGGCCCCAGGACTCTACCCCGAGCACGACCTGTTCATCCAGCAGACCAAGCTGAAGAACACCTTGCGATACCTGATGGGTGAGGAGCAGATCACCCACCTGGGCGTCGAGTACTACGACTACGGGAAGGAGTGAGGATGAAGTACTTCCACCGGACCTCGCTCACGCCCGACGAGGTCATCGCTTCGGCCGCGAGCTACTTCGGGGCCCGAATGGGCCCGACTCACGAAGGTCGGCGGGCTCGGCGCTTTTCGAGCGGGCTCGGCCAAGTCAGCATCACCGTGGAGGCGGAAGGCGGTCATTACACCCTGATCGGGATCGAGACCGATCAGCCCGGTGAGAGCGAGCTCGACAAGGTCGCCAAGCGGTTCCTCACCACGGTGCATGCCCAGGCCGACCGCCGCCACGTGGTCCGAGGGGCGTACTGAGATGACCACGGCTGCCCGAAAGGCCGCCCTCCCGGCTGGACTCACCCGAGCCCAGCTCCTCGAGTTGTACTACTGGATGCGGCTGACCCGGTCGTTGGAAGAGAAGCTGGTCGCGCTCTATCGTCAGACCAAGGTCGTCGGCGGGCTGTTCCGATCGCTCGGACAGGAAGCGGACGCCGTGGGCAGCGCCTTCGCGCTCGACCGAACCAAGGGCGACATCCTCTCCCCGCTGATTCGTAACCTCGGATCGATGCTGGTTCAGGGCGCGACCCCGATCGAAGTGCTCCGCCAATACATGGCCAAGGCCGACAGCCCGACCCGGGGCCGGGAGCTGAACATCCATTTCAACGATCTTGCCCGGGGCTACCTGGGCCAGATCTCCCACCTCGGCGACATGGTGACCGTGATGTGCGGCGTCGCCTTGTCGTTCAAGATCCGGAAGGAGCCCCGGGTCGGCCTGGTGTACATCGGTGACGGCGCGATGAGCACCGGTGCCTTCCACGAGGGGATCAATTTCGCCGCGGTTCAACGGTTGCCGCTGGTGATCGTGGCCGAGAACAACGGCTACGCCTACTCGACCCCGATCCACAAACAGACCGCGGTGAAGTTCCTGGTCGAGAAAGCGGCCGGCTACGGGGTCGCCGGCGATCAAGCGGATGGCAACGATGTCCTCGCCGTCTACGAGGTGACCAAGCGGGCCGTCGATCGAGCCCGATCCGGCGGTGGGGTGACGCTGGTCGAGCTGATCACTTACCGCCGCAAAGGACACGCCGAGCACGACAACCAGGGGTACGTGCCGAAAGAGGAGATCGAGGCGTGGGAAGCCCGCGACCCGATCGACCGATACCTCCGGCAACTGGAGACCTCCGGGTGGGCCTCGCGAGCCGACCTGAGCGCCATCGATGCCCGAGTGACTTCGGAAATCGACGCCGCGGTCGCTCAATGCGAGAACGAGCCGTTCCCCGCGCCGGCAACGGCGTTGGACGGCGTGTTGGCGAGTGCGCCTGCCGCCGACCTCGAATGGTACCGGAGTCTCTGAGATGACTCAGGTGACCTACCTCGAGGCGATTCGCGACGGGCTCCGTGAGGAGATGGAGCGCGACGACCGGGTCTTCATGATGGGCGAGGACATCGGCAACTACGGCGGGGCGTTCAAGGTGACCGAGGGCTTCCAGGCCCGGTTCGGCGCCGAACGGGTCATCGACACCCCGATCTCGGAGGTCGCGATCGTCGGGGCCGCGGCAGGGGCCGCCCACATGGGCCTCCGCCCCGTCTGCGAGATGCAGTTCATCGATTTTCTCTCCTGCGCTTATTCGATCCTCACCAACTACGTCGCCACCGCCCGGTACCGCGCCGATCTGAAGACGCCGATGGTGGTTCGCGGCCCCTGCGGTGGATACGTCCGGGGCGGGCCGTTCCACTCCCAGAACCCGGAGGCGGCCTACCTCCATACCCCGGGCCTCAAGATCGTGGCGCCCGCCACCGCGCGAGATGCCAAAGGCCTGATCAAAGCCGCGATCCGCGATGACGACCCGGTGCTCTATTTCGAGCACAAGTTCCTCTACCGGCGGATCAAGGAAGACCTCCCGGACGGCGAGGACATCGTCACCCCGATCGGCGAGGCTCGTCTGGCGCGGGAAGGCGCCCACCTGACCGTGGTGACCTACTCCGCGATGGTTTTCAAGGCCCTCGAAGCGGCCGAGGTGCTGGCCAAGGAAGGGATCTCGCTCGAGGTCCTCGACCTCCGGACGCTGTTGCCCTTCGACGAAGATGCCATCGTCGCCAGCGTCAAGAAGACCAATCGAGCCTTGATCGTGCACGAGGATACCAGGACCGGGGGGATCGCGGGCGAGATCACCGCCCGGATCAACGAACGGTGCTTCGAATGGCTCGACGCCCCGGTTCGAAGGGTCTGCGCCCACGATGTTCCCTTGCCGTATGCGCCGACTCTTGAAGATTTCGTGTTGCCCCAGACCGACGACATTGTCAAAGCGGCCCGCTGGATGGTCGCGTACTAGCTGGAGATCCGATGGCCCGTATCGATGTTCTCATGCCGCAGATGGGCGAGTCTATCGCCGAGGGCACCCTTTCGAAGTGGCTCAAGAAGGTGGGTGACCCAGTCAAGCGCGACGAGCCGATCTTCGAGATTTCGACCGACAAGGTCGACGCCGAGATTCCGGCTCCCACCGCGGGCGTGCTGGCCGAGATCCTGGTGACCGAGGGGCAGACCGTGCCGGTGCAGACGCTGGTCGCCAGAATCGAGACCGAAGCGGGTGCCGCGGTTGCCGCTCCGGCCGCGCCAGCGCCGCCGCCGGCCCCGGCTCCCGCTCCGGCGCCCAAGCCTGTTCCGACAGCGGCGCCCGCCTCGGCGGCACCCGTCGTCGCCCCGCCGGCTTCCCGACCGGCGAGCGAACCCACCGGCGACGAGAGTCTCGAGGACCGGCTCCGCCGTAAATCGACGCCGGTCGTCCGCCGGATGGTGGCGGAACACGGGCTCGACCTCGCCGCGATTCCGGGGACCGGGATGGCCGGTCGGGTCACCAAGCACGACGTCATCAGCTACCTCGAGCAGGCGCCCGCCCCGGCCTCGCCGGCACCGGCTCGGCCCAGTCCGGCCGCGTCGCCAACCCCGGCCTCGATTCCGATCGGGGGCGGAGTGCAGGTGATTCCCGGCCCGGTGGTCGAGCCGTGGGAGGGCGACAAGGTGGAGCCGTGGTCGCGGATTCGAAAGCTCACCGCCGACCACATGATCATGTCCCGGCGGGTATCGCCCCACGTGTCGAGCCTGATCGAGATCGATTACACCCGGGTCGCCCAACTTCGGGCGAAACGGAAAGCCGAGTTCGCCGACCGGGGGGTCAACTTGACCTTCCTCGCGTTCGTCGCCAAGTCGGTCGCCGGCGCGCTCCGCAACCACCCGGTCGTCAACGCCGCGGTGATGGGCGAGGCGACGCTGCTTCGCCGGGAGATCAACCTCGGTATCGCGGTCGCCCTCGACTGGGGCCTCATCGTCCCGGTCATTCGCCGGGCCGACGAGCTGTCGTTGATTGGCGTCGCTCGGGCCATTCAGGACCTCGCCGATCGGGCCCGAAGCAAGAAGCTGACCCCGGACGAGGTCCAGAAGGGGACCTTCACGATCACCAACCCCGGGGTATTCGGAACCATGGTGGGCCTGCCCATCATCAACCAACCTCAAGCGGCGATCCTCGCGGTCGGCGCGATCGAGAAGCAGCCGGCGGTGGTCGCCCAGCCCGATGGAACCGACGCGATCGGGATCCGTACCAAAGGGATCCTCGCGATGTCCTTCGACCACCGGATCGTCGACGGGGCCGATGCCGATCGGTTCCTGGCCGAGGTTCGGCGCGGGCTCCACGAGTTCGCCGACAACGCCTAACGGAGGGCCGAACGATGCCGCAGCGGGTTGTCGAGTCGAATGGCCACCGGTGGACCGTGTCCACGACGGGCCGCCGGACCCAGTACGGGAAGGACGAATTCACGGTCTGTTTCACCCGCCGCGGCGCCGATCCGGCCGAGCAGCGAGTCGCCCGATACTCGCCCCTCGGCGCCAAAGACCGGGAGGGATCCCTCGCCGAGCTGACCGACCGGCAGCTGCGCGACCTGCTGGCCCGGTCCCAGCCGGCGTGGACGACGCCGGAGTTGGGCTACCGGCGCTGACGAACTCGGCGGACCTCCATCTCCACTCCACGGCCTCCGACGGCGCGCTCTCGCCGGCGGAGGTCGTTCGATTGGCGCGCCGTGCCGGCCTCTCGGCCATCGCCCTGACCGATCACGACACCATGGCCGGGGTGCCCGAGGCCCTCGAGGCGGCCGCCGGCTCGGATCTCTGGGTCCTTCCGGGCTGCGAGTTATCGGTCACGGCCGGGTCGGGGGAACTCCATCTGCTGGGCTATCAGTTGGCGGCCGACAACGCCCAGCTGGGTCAATTCCTCGAGCGGGCCACGGCCGCGAGAGAGGGACGCGGCCGCGAAATCGTCGCCCGGGTCGCCCGGTGCGGGATCGCGGTCTCGTTCGAGCAAGTCGAGCGGGCGGCCGCCGGGGCGCCGATCGGCCGACCCCATGTGGCCAAGGCCTTGATCGCCTCCGGTGTCACCCGGACGATCGACGAGGCGTTCGATCGCTTCCTCGGACGAGGACGCCCGGCGTACGTGCCCAAGGAACTCCCCACCATCGACCAAGCCACCGCGGTCGTTCGAGCGGCCGGCGGCGTCAGCATCTTGGCCCATCCCAAAGACCGGGCGACGAAACCGTTACTGGAAAACCTCAAAGCCCGGGGGCTCGATGGCCTCGAGGTCCGCCATCCGAGCCACACCGGGCCGGTGGAGCGGGAGCTGATGCGACTTGCCGGCGAGCTGGGCCTGCTGATGACCGGGGGTAGCGACGCCCACGGCGATGGGGCGGCCAGCGCGAGCCACCGCGAGATCGGTGGCGTGAGGGTCCCGATGGCCTGGGCCCAGGCCCTGGCTCAATTCGCCGCCACTCGGCGGGCGGCGGGTGACGGTGCCTAACGACGCGCCGCAGCGGTTCCGGGAGGTCACCGTCGTCGGGGGCGGCTGCTATGGCAGCTTCTACGCCGGCCAACTGGCCAAAGCCCTGGCCCGCGGGAAGTTGACCGCCGAACGGATCCTGATCGTCGATCGTGACGCCGGCTGCCGGGCGGCCACGCTGGAGCTCGGCCCACCTTTCGTCCGGGTGGTCGATGAATGGGGCCGCCATTTCGACCGCTGGCTCGAGCGGCCGCCGCCGTCGCCGGGCGAGCCGGATGACGCCGTGGTGCCCTCGCCCCTGATGCCCCACCTGATGGCGCAATGGCTGGCTCGGGTCGCCGAGCGGTTCGGCCTCGGAGTCCGGACGGTGCCGGTGGCTGCCCCGGTTGGTACTCCCTACGATCGACTGGCGCCCGATGGCAATCGCTACGTCTCGTTCGCCGACTGGATTTGCCCGACCCACTGCATCGAGCCCGCCACCTGTCCGGCCATTCGCGGACCGCGCACCTGGGAGATGGCGGATGCGCTCGAGGCCTACGCTCGACGGGCGACCGGTGGTCAGCCGAGTCTCGGCGCGGTCCTCTTTCGAACCAGCCACCGCGCCTTCGGGGTTGGGATGTTCGATCTGGCCACCGCTCGCGAGGCCCGCCGGCTGATCGCGAATGCCAAGGCCGCTGGTTCTCCCGGCAGCCTCCTCGTCGGAACGATCTCATCGTGCCATGGGGCGACGACGATGCTCGAGTTCACCCCGGGCTGACCCGCTCGTCGATGAGTCGCGCCACGGCCGCCCCCAACAGGAGGTCGTCGACGGCGCCAAACGCCTGCTCTCGAAGCCGACCGGCCCGGTCGATCAGGATCGCCGTGGGGGTCCCCCGCATCCCGTAGCGCTCCATCGTGACCGGGATGGGCCCCGGTCGACCCGGTTCGTCGACGCCCACCGGAAATCCGATCCGGTACTCGTGGAGGAACGCCTTCAGGGCCACCGGGGTCATCGCGTCGTGATGCTCGAAGACCGTGTGAAGCCCGACGACGGCGAGGTCGGTCCCGGCGAACAGCGCCGCCAGCCGCTTCGCTTGAGGGAGGCAGTGGGTCACGCAACCCGGGCAGAGCATCTGGAACGCGAACAGGGCGACCGGCCGACCGGCCAGCACCTCGAGGGACAGTGGACTGGAGTTGAACCACTGAGTGGTGGACCATGCTGGGGCGACGGGATGACTCGACATGCGTCCTCGTGGTTCCGCGTGAACCCGACGATCGGACCGTGATCGATCGAGGGCGGCGGGCGTGTTCCGCGACCGCCGGTTACGTCGCCCCGGCTGCCGGCGACCGACTATATTGCGCCCCGAACGATACTGCCCTCTTGAGCAATCACGCGAGACGACCCCCTCATGAACAAACACGATGTCATCATCGTCGGTGCCGGCCCGGCCGGTCTCTGCGCCGCGATGTACGCCGGTCGGGGCATGCTCGACGCCGTCCTGCTGGAGCGCGGCATCCCGGGAGGGGAGCTGCTCAACACCGAGAAGATCGAGGACTATCCCGGCTTCGAGTCGATCTTGGGCCGGGAGTTGGCGGAGAAGATGCAGGCCCACGCCGAAAAGTTCGGCGCCAAGATCCTGATGGAGAACGTCGAGGGCATCTATCGCGATACCGACGGATTCCGGGTCACCACCAGTTCCGGCGCCGAATACGGGGCGCCGACCGTGATTCTCACCGCCGGCGGCACCCCGACGAAGCTCGGCGTGCCCGGGGAGGCGGAGTTCGCCGGGCGAGGCGTCTCCTACTGCGCGGTATGCGACGGCGCCTTCTTCAAGGGTGAGACCATCGCGGTGGTGGGCGGGGGCGACGCGGCCGTCGAAGAAGCGGACTACCTCACCCGGTATGCCACCAAGGTGTATATCGTCCATCGGCGCGATCAGTTCCGGGCCTCGAAGCTGATTCAGGATCGGGCCATGAGGAACCCGAAGATCGAGGTGGTCTGGAACAAGAAGGTGCTCGAGCTGCGGGGTGAAGCGACTGGGCTTCGGGAACTGGTGCTCGAAGACACCGTCACCCAGGCGCGGTCCACGCTGGCGGTGACCGGGTGCTTCATCTTCATCGGGTTCACGCCCAACAGCGGCCTCGTCAAGGAGCACGTCAAGCACGATCCCACCGGGTACCTGATCACCGATGACCGGATGATGACGTCGATTCCCGGTCTGTTCGCCGCCGGCGACCTCCGGGTCCAACTCACCCGTCAGGTGACCACCGCCGTCGGCGATGCCACCACCGCCGCGATCGCGGTCGAGAAATACCTCACCGAGCGAAAGACGCAAACGGTCCCGTGAGGGTCATCGGCATCGTCAACGGCCAGTTCGCCGAGAACTGCTACCTCTTGGCCGAGTCCGGGAGCGCCAAGGCGGTAATCGTCGATCCGGGCGAGGAGCCCGATCTCTTTCTCGCCCGGGCGGCCGCCGAGGGCCTGGTAATCGGCGAGATCTGGCTCACCCATGGGCACCTCGACCATGTCTCCGGCGTGGGGGCGATCAAGGACGCGACCGGGGCGCCCGTCTACCTCCACCCGGGGGACCGGGCCCTCTACCAGAACCTCCCTAACCAGGCTCGGTGGTTTGGCCTCGATCTCGATCCGCCGCCGCCGGTGGATGGCTGGCTCGAACATGCCGGCACCATGAGCGTGGGCGCCACCACCTTCGCGGTGCGCCACGCACCCGGGCACTCGCCCGGCAGCGTGCTGTTCGTCCGTCCCGGTGTGGTCATTGGGGGCGACGTTCTGTTCCAGGGATCCATCGGTCGCAGTGACCTGCCCGGCGGCGATCACCAAACCCTGATCACCAGCATTCGAAACGAGTTGCTGACCCTGCCCGACGACACCGTGGTGTATCCCGGTCACGGCCCGCCAACCACGGTGGGCGCGGAACGACGACACAACCCCTTCCTCGCCTAGCACCCGCTCAGCGGTCCTGCCCCGCGGGAGTGCCCCGATCGGGGTGCCAGTCACTCAGGAACCCGGTGGAGGGGCCATGCCGATCAACATCACGGTTCGCTCCAGGGCCTCGACGACGCCGTGCGGCACCTCGGCCGGCGCCCAGACCAGGTCGCCCGCGCTGGCCTCGAACTCCTCGCGGCCGACCGCCATTCTCGCCTTTCCCGAGAGGATCAGATAGAATTTGTCGGCCCCGCGGTGGGAATGCACCCGTTGGGTTTGCCCCGGTTCGAAGCAGTTGAGTCCGAGAAAGAGCGTCGCCCCATTCGCCAGGTCGACCTTCCCGAACCGATCGGCAGCGAACTTGGCGTGATCCATGGGGCGGATCCGGTAGTCGGGCATCCTGGCGTCTCCTAACGAGCGGCCTATACCTCATGTCGACGCGGATCGAGCGAGACTCCCTGGGCGAGAAGGCCGTGCCCGCCGGCGCCCTCTACGGCATTCAAACGCAGCGCGCGGTCGAAAACTTTCCGATCTCCGGGCTTCGCGCCCTTCCGGCCTTCACCGACGCGGTCATCGCCATCAAGCGCTCCGCGGCGCTGGTCCATCGCCACACCGGCCGCCTCGATGGCACCCTGGCCGACGCCATCGTACGGGCCGCCGACGAAGTGCTCGCCGGCCACCATCGCGATCAGTTCGTGGTCGACGTCTTTCAGGCCGGCGCCGGCACCAGCCACAACATGAACTGTAACGAAGTGCTGGCCAACCGGGCAAACGAGCTGCTGGGTACCCCCCGCGGCAGTTACGCGCCGGTTCACCCCAACGATCACGTCAACATGGCCCAAAGCACCAACGACGTGATCCCGACCGCCATTCGACTGGCGGCGCTCACCACGCTGCCGGCTCTCCTCCGAGCGGTCGAGTCGTTGGCCGAGTGCTTTCTCGCCAAGGGCCGCCAATTCGACCACGTCCTCAAGGCCGGGAGGACCCACCTTCAGGACGCGACCCCGATTCGGTTGGGGCAGGAGTTCGCCGCTTACGGGCGGACCTTGACTCGACATCGCGAGAAGCTGGTCGAGGCGGCGCGGTGGCTTCGGGCCCTGCCGATCGGCGGCACCGCGGTCGGCACCGGCTTGAACGCCGAGCCGCAGTACCCCGGGCTCCTGGTGGCGCAACTCCGGACCTTGACCGGGCTCGATGTGGAGGAAGCGACCGATCGAGTCCAAGCGATGCAATCGATGGGCGACCTGGTCACGATCAGCGGAGCCCTGCGTGCCTATGCCATCGACCTCAACAAGATCGCCAGCGACATCAGGCTCCTCGCCTCTGGGCCTCGTACCGGACTCGCCGAGATTCGCCTGCCCCCGGTGCAGCCGGGGTCGAGCATCATGCCCGGGAAGGTCAACCCCTCGATCGCCGAGATGGTGAACCAGGTTTGCCTTCAGGTGGTCGGGTTCGATACCACGGTGGCGCTCGCGTCCGAGGCGGGGCAGCTCGAGCTCAACGTGATGATGCCCGTGATCGCCCACGACCTCCTGTTCGCGATCGCGATCCTGACCACCGCCACCCGGCAGTTCGAGATAGCCTGCGTCGCCGGGATCGAGGCCGACGAGGCCCAGTGCGCCTATTGGCTCGAGCGGAGCCCCGCGCTGGTCACCGCGCTCGCCCCGACGATTGGCTACGCGGCGGCCGCCAGGCTGGCCCAAGAGGCGGTCGCGACCGGGCGGCCGGTCAAGGACTTGATCCGCGAAAAGGGACTGCTGGCCGCCGGCGACCTCGAGCGGGTGCTCGACCTCAGGGCCATGACCGATCTAGGAGTCCCCCGAGGGACACCGCTGCCGGGAGCCGGCTGAACCGAAGAGGAGCGCGAAACATGGGTAATCGCCACACCGGTTTTCGCCTCGCGCTCGCCGGGCTCGCCGTCGCTGCCCAGACGGCCGTCGCCCAGCAGGTCGAGATCACCGTGGCCCCGGGCCTTCACCCGGGCCCGATCACCGGCCGCGCCTTCGTCATCTTCACCCGCGACGACAGTCGCGAACCCCGCCTCCAGGCCGGGTCGTACGCGGGCGGGGTTCCGTTCTTCGGGGTCGACGTGACCGGATTGAGCGCCGGCGGAGCCGCCGTGATCGACGCGGCGACGCCTGGCTTCCCGGTCGACCGCCTTCGCGATATTCCCGCCGGCCACTACTACGTCCAGGGACTGATGGTGCTCTACACCGAGGTGACCCCGGCCCACGGGAAGACCATCTGGCTCCCGTGGGATCAATGGGAAGGTCGCCAATGGAACCGGACCCCGGGGAACCTCGTCAGCCAGGTCCGCCAGATTCGCTGGGATCCCGCCGGAAGTCGGGTCCGGCTCGAGCTGACCCGCGCCTTGCCGCCCGGTCAGAGCCCGCCGGACACCAAATGGGTCAAACGGGTCAAGATCCAGAGTGAGTTGCTCTCCAAGTGGTGGGGAAGAGCCGTCTACCTCGGGGCGACGGTGTTGCTCCCCCGTGGCTGGGAGGAGAACCCCTCCACTCGCTACCCGGCCATCTACATCCAGGGCCACTTCGGTGAAGGCGCCCCTTTCGGCTTCAATTCCGAGGGCCAGCCGGAGACCGCCGAGGCCCGCAAGGCCCGGCTGGTTCGTACCGCGCGCGAGCCCGGCTATGAATTCGCGCAGGCCTGGATGGGCCCCGGATTTCCGAGAATGGCGGCGGTCACCCTCCAGCACCCGACCCCCTTTTACGACGACTCGTACGCGGTCAATTCGGCCAATCAAGGGCCCTATCAGGACGCGATCATCGAGGAGCTGATCCCATACCTCGAGGAAAAGTTCCGGTTGATCCCGAAGTCGTACGCCCGGCTGCTGACCGGCGGGTCGACCGGCGGCTGGATTGCCTTGGCGCTCCAGATCCACCGGCCCACCTTCTTCGGGGGCGCCTGGTCCCTCTATCCGGACGCGGTCGATTTCTCCCGGAACCAGATGATCGACAATTACGCCGACAGCAACGCCTTCAGACCCAACGCCCGCCCCAACCAGTGGCTCCTGCACGAGCGCTACCTCAGTCGGGGCGAGGATGGCCAGCCGTGGACCACGGTCCGCCAGATGGCGCGGCTCGAGGAGGTGCTCGGTAGTCGGGGGCGGGGAGGTCAACAGCTTCAGGCGTACGACGCCGCCTACGGCCCGGTCGGTGACGACGGCTATCCCAAGCCGCTCTTCGATCGCACCACCGGGACGATCGACAAATCGGCGGTCGATTATTGGCGGGACAACGGCTACGACCTGAACCGCTACCTCGAGAAGCACTGGGCCACGATCGGCCGGGACTTGAACGGCAAGATCACCGTCTGGACCGGTGACATGGACAATTACTATCTGAACCTGGCCGTCTATCGGATGGAGGAGACATTCAAGCGGCTCGGCGGCCGAGCCAGGTTCGAGTACGGACGTCCCATGAAGCCCCATGGCTGGCAGCCGGTCTCCAATGCCGAGATGGTGCGGCAGATGGGGCGCCACATCGCCCGGCGCGCCAACATCGAGGGTCGATGAGCGACGGCCGACCGAGCGCGGGAGAACGGGGCGGGTCGAAGACTCGCCCCGTTCTCATGCTCGCCCTCTTGGCGGTCGCGGAAACCTGTGGGATGGCGGCCTGGTTCGCCGGCAACGCGGTCGCCCCGGAACTGGCGGCTCGATTCGCGCTCTCGGCCACCGAGCAGGCGTGGCTCACCTCGGCCGTCCAGCTGGGGTTCGTCGCCGGTACCCTGGCCGCCGCGGTCCTCAATCTGCCGGACCTGGTGCCCAGCCGGTGGTACCTTGCCGGCGCCGCGCTGCTGGCCGCCGGGGCCAACGCGGCGCTGCTGATCGCCCCGACCTTCGCCGGCGTTCTCCTGAGCCGGTTCGGCTTGGGGGTGGCCCTGGCGGGTGTCTACCCGCCAGCCATGAAAATGGCGGCCACCTGGTTTGCCGCGGGGCGGGGACTGGCCATCGGCGTGGTGGTCGCCTCCCTGACGTTAGGCAAGGCCGTCCCCTACCTGGTCGAGGGGTTCGGCGCCCTCGGCCTCGAGTCGGTGGTCCGGTCGACCTCGCTGGCCGCCCTGGTCGCTGCCGCCGCGGTCGCGATCTGGTACCGCGACGGTCCCCATGCCTTCGCCCGCCGTCCGTTCAGTTGGCGGTTGGTCGGGGAGGTGATCCGAGTGCCTCCGCTCCGCCTCGTCACGGCCGGCTACCTCGGCCACATGTGGGAGCTGTACGCCTATTGGACCTACGTTGGCGGCTACTGGCGAGAGTCCTTCGCCCGGTCCGGCACCGCCGTCGGTCCGCGCCCGCTCGCGGTTCTGACCTTCGCCAGCATCGCGATCGGCGCCGTCGGCTGCCTCTGGGGCGGCTTCGCCGCCGATCGCCTCGGGCGGGCCCGTGTCGTCATCTGGGCGCTCACCGCCAGTGCTGTCGCGGGGATCGCCGCTGGCCTGGTGATCGATGCGCCCAGCTATCTCGTCGGCTTGGTGGTGGCGGTTTGGGGCATCGCCATCATCGCCGATTCCGCCCAATTCAGCGCCCTGGCCACCGAGCTGGCTCCCAGCCACGCCGTCGGGACCGCCCTGACGCTGCAGACCTCGATCGGCTTTCTCCTGACCATCGGGTCGATCCAGTTGATCGGGGCCATCGGGGGCCCCGGGAATCGCTGGGCCTTTCCGCTCCTCGCCGTCGGCCCCTCGCTTGGCATCTTGGCGATGCGCCGGCTCGCTCGCGGTCAAACCTGAGGGAAGTTGCTGGCCCGCTACGCTCGCTCCTACCTTGGGACCATGAGGCGGGCGTGGGTGCACAGCGTGGTTCTGGCGGTCGCGGTGGCGGGTTGGGGCCTCGACCGGTCCATTTCGGCCCAGACACCGGCTCAGCCCCAGGAGCGGAGGCTGACCGTGACCGCTGCCGACTCCCTCACCGGGCGCCCCCTGGTCGGCGCGTTGGTAACCGTCCGCGACGCTCTGGGGCGCCCGCTGCACCGGTCTTTGGCCAACGAACGCGGGATCGCGGTCGTCCCGGTCGCCGCGCCGTTTCGAATCCGGGTCGACGCGATCGGCTACGCCGGTCGGGAGTCGGCCCTCCTCGAGCCCGGCGGGCTCTCCCGCCTGAGCTTTCGGCTGACGGCCGCGCCGCTCTCGCTACCCGACCTCGCCGTCGTCGCCGGTCCACCGACGTGCCGGGTTGATCCTGAGGAAGGCGCTGCCGTTTCTCGCCTCTGGGAGGAGGCCCGCAAGGCCCTCACCGCGACCACGCTGACCGCCGCCAACCGGGGCGTCGAGTTCGAGATCGAGGTGATCGAACGGGAACTCGACGCCGGCGCTCGGGTCCAGAGCGAACGACGTACGACACGACGGGGGAACCCTGGGCGGCCCTTCCGCGCCGAGGATCCCGACCGGCTCTCCCGGGACGGCTACGTTCAGCGTCGAGCCGACGGCGATTGGTACCACGGCCCCGACGCCGAGCTCCTCTTGTCCGAGTCGTTCCTCGCCGATCACTGCTACCGTCTCGCCGAGTCCCCATCTGATCGACCCGGCCTCGTCGGCCTCGCCTTCGCCCCGGCCGAGCATCGAACCCTGCCGGACATTCGCGGCGTCCTGTGGATCGACCGGCGCACCGCGGAGCTGTCCCACGTCGATTTCGCGTTCGATCGTCTCGATCTCCCGGACGAGGCCCGCGGCGTCGGCGGGCGGGTGCACTTCGCCAAGCTGCCTAACGGCGGCTGGTTCGTCGACGACTGGCACCTTCGGATGCCCAAGTACTCCCGGGTTCGTGGCCCATACTTCGACCGACTCCGACTCGTTGGCTATAGTGAAACCGCGGGCCGGTCTGCCCCCATTGGCCGGCTCGAGCCGGTGTCTCGAACCCGGGTCGTTGGGCGGGTGTTCGACTCGCTGGCTGGCCGCCCGCTCGGCGGCGTGGTCGTGTCGCTCCAAGAAGGCGCCTACGCCGGCACGACCGGCGACGATGGGACCTTCGACCTCACCTCGCCGGGAACCGGCCCGTACCTCGTCTCCGCGAGCCATCCGCGGTTCGAGGTGCTGGGACTCGGGGCCCTGAGGGCCGGCGCGACCCTCTCCCGAGGCCGGGCTGATACCGTGAGCTTCGCGGTTCCCGGACAGGCGACCCTGCTCGAGCGGCTCTGCGGCCCCGGCCAACTCGGCCGGGCCTTGGCCGGTCGGGCCCGACCCCGACCTCCCGACTCCGCGGCGGAGGTTTGGATCAGGACCCAGGGCGACTACGCCATCCAGACCCGCCCGTCCGCTCGCAACACCGTCCGGTGGCGGGTAACCGTCACCGAACGGGCCAAAACTTGGGTCGGTGGTCTCGACCAGACGGGTCGCTTCCTGGTGTGCGACCTCCCCGAGGCAGGGGCTCTCATCGTTGGGGTTGGGAAGGACACCTTGTTTGCTTCCGACTCGGCAGGACCCCGACTGATCGTCGTGGAAGAGCCGCCCCGGCCCTGAGAGCCTCGCCCGGAGCCGCCGCGGCTGCGGCCTAGCCCGACTCGGCTGGTCGGAATTGAGGTCGACGCCTATATTGGCGGGGTATGCGGGTAACGACCTGGACCGAGTACAGCCTGATCATCTCGATTCACCTCGCCCGCCAGGCGCGGCGCGGGGCCCAGCCGGTGGCCGCCAGAGAGTTGGCCGAAGCCGAGCGGCTTCCCGGCGATTACGTCGAGCAGATCTTGCTTCGCCTCCGCCGATCGGGCGTGGTCGAGAGCGTTCGCGGGGCGAAGGGTGGTTATTTCCTCGCCCGCGATCCCGGCGCCATTACCGTCCGCGATGTGATGGCCGCTTCGGAGCACCAGACCTTCGAGATGAACTGCGACCACCACCCCGTTGACTCGGAGCGCTGTTCGCCCGGGGCCGCCTGCTTGATCCGGCCGGTGTGGCAGGCACTCCAGCGGCGGATCGACGATTTCTTGGCCGGGGTGACCCTCGCGGACCTGCTTAGGGAGGACGTACCGGTCGAGTTGGTCACCCTTTCGCCGGCGGGCGGTCCAGACGCATCGAGTTAGGGTAGGGCTGGAGGGCTCGGTGCTGACGCCGTCGCAGTCGGTTCGCTACAGTCGACAACTCATCCTGCCAGAAATCGGCTCCGAGGGCCAGGCGCGACTTGCCCGAGCCCGGGTCGCCGTTGTCGGACTGGGCGGGCTCGGTTCGCCGGCAGCGCTCTATCTCGCGGCGGCCGGTGTCGGGACACTCGGTCTAGTCGATTACGACGACGTCGAGCTTGCCAATCTCCACCGCCAGATTCTCCACGGCACCAGCCGCATTGGCCAGTTGAAGGTGGCCTCGGCGGCCGAGCGGCTGGCCGACCTCAATCCCGAGATTCGACTCGAGCCGATCGCCGAGACGCTCACCTCGAAACTCGCCGAGGAGCTGTTCGATCGGTTCGACCTCATCCTCGACGGCACCGACAACTTCCCGGCCCGTTACGCGATCAACGAGGCAGCGACCAGGGCCGGGAAGCCCTATGTCTTTGGCAGCATCGCCCGGTTCGAGGGACAGGTCACGGTTTTCGGGGCACCGGACGGCCCCTGCTACCGCTGTCTCTTTTTCGAGCCGCCCCCTGAGGGTCTGATCCCGAACTGTGCCGACGCCGGTGTGCTCGGAGTGCTCCCGGGAGTGATCGGTACCCTCCAGGCGGTCGAGGCGATCAAGCTTGTCGTGGGGATCGGGACCCCATTGGTGGGTCGGCTGCTCAGCTACGACGCGCTCGCGGCAACCTTCAGGGAATGGCAGCTCGTCAGGGAGCCGGCGTGTCCCAGTTGCGGGCCAACCGAGTTTCGGCGACCGCCGACTGGCGGCGACGGCTGCGACTCGGCCGCACTGTCATTTGAAATCGATGGTGGTGAGCTCGCAAACCTCGCTGATGTCCAGCTAGTGGACGTCCGGGAGCGCTGGGAGTGGGAGATCGGCCATCTCCCCGGAGCGCATCATCTGCCGCTGGGGATCCTCGGCGGGGCCACCGATCGGCTCGATCGGAACCGACCCGTGGTGACGGTTTGCCACAAAGGGTCTCGGTCGCTCCAGGCCTGCCTGGTCCTCCGGGCGGGCGGGTTCGACGCAAGGTCGCTGCGGGGCGGTCTCGACGCCTGGGCTCGTTTGGTCGACCCCGGATTCCCGCGGTACTAGCGGACGGCGGTTCGCGCCCGGTGAGCTTGCTGGCAAAACGAACGGCCCCCGCCATGGGGGCCGTTCGAGCATGCCGAAGGGGGGACTCGAACCCCCACGGGCTTGCGCCCACTGCGCCCTGAACGCAGCGCGTCTACCAATTCCACCACTTCGGCGCGAAGCGCAAACCTAGGTACCACAACTAGCGAAGGCAAGCGGCCCGTTGCCACCCCGCCACAGATGCTCTATCTTAATGCCAGTGATAGACTTATGACGCGAGACCGGAAGCAAGACCCGCCCGGCGACGATCGGGTCTCGGTGGCACGAAATCCGCGAGCCACCCATGATTATCATATCCTCGAAACCTGGGAGACGGGGATCGTCCTTTCGGGTACCGAGGTGAAGAGCTTGCGGCAGGGCAAGGCCTCGATCAAGGAGGCGTTCGGCTTGGTGCGGGGCGGGGAAGTCTGGCTCGAGGGGATGCACATCACGCCCTACGAACAGGGAAACCGGTACAATCACGAACCGGTGAGGGCCAGGAAACTTCTCCTCCATCGGCGGGAAATCGAGCGGTTGATCGGCGCCACCGAGAAGAAGGGCTTCGCCCTGGTGCCGCTGGAACTGTACTTCAAGCGCGGCCGAGCCAAGGTGGCGCTGGCGCTCGGGAAGGGGAAGAAGGTGCACGACCGACGCGAGGACATCAAACGACGGATCGCCGATCGCGAGATGGCGCGAGCCATGAAGGTCCGGGCGTGACCGTTTTGCTCGCCCTCCTTGCCGTGGCGGCCCTGCCGGCCCGTGCCAACCCGGTCGCGGCGCCGATGGCCGTCGTGGTGGCTACCCCGAACGGCGAAACCAAGATCCCGGTTCGCTCCGATCCCGAGGCCGGCCCGGTCCTTTCCGCGCCGGCCCTGATGCTGGCGCTCGGAGGCAAGGCCGCGATCGACGGTGCCTGGGCCGACATCATCATTGCCCGAGCGCAGTTTCGGTTGCTGATCGACGGTCCGGTTTACTCGGTGGGTGGAGCTCTCAAGCCCCTGGTTGGCCGGACGACCGTTCGCCGAGACACCCTCTTCCTCCCGATCCAATTCGTCACCCATGTCCTGCCGACCGAGTCGAAGGGCCGGTTCCGCTACGATGGTGCCGCCGGCCGAATCGAGGAAATCGTCGGTCCCCCGCCCGCCACCGCGTCCGTTGCCAAGGCGGCCGATCGGCTCCCGAACGGCCTCCGCCGCGGTCACGTCGTCACCATCGATCCCGGCCACGGGGGCCCCGATCCGGGCAACCCGGGCCTGTTCTTTCCGAACGGGCTCAAGGAGAAGGACGTCACCCTCAAGATGGGCATCCTGGTGCGCCAGGAATTGCTCAAGCGGGGTGTGGGCGTGATCATGACCCGGACGACCGACACCTTGATCAAGCTGAGTCACCGGGGCCGCTACTGCACCGACCGGTGCGGTCTGTTCGTGAGCCTGCACGTCAACTCGCTGGCCGCTCGCCCGGGATACCGAAACGTTCGCGGCTTCGAAACCTATTTCTTGGCCGAGGCCCTCACCGAAGACGAAGCCCGGGTCGCCAAGATGGAAAATGACGCGATTCGATTCGAGGCCCCAGGCGAAGAGGAAGTCGCCGGCGGACTCGACTTCATCCTGAAGGACCTCCAGTCTAACGAGCACCAGCGTGAGTCGGCTCGGCTCGCCGAACTGATGCAGTCGCACATGGCCGAAGTACACACCGGTCCGAACAAGGGCGTCAAGCAGGCGCCGTACACCGTGCTCGCCACCGCCCGGCGACCGGCGGTGTTGGTCGAGATGGGATTCAGCACCAATCGAGACGATGCCGCGATGATGACCGGCGCCCGGTCGCAACGGAATCTCGCGGCGTCGATCGCCGACGCAATCATCTCCTACCTGCTCGAATACGAACGACGGGTCGGGACCTCCCTCGCCACTGAAGGCAGCGGCGGAGCGCCCTAGTGCCGGTCGCCTCGCACCAGGGCTCCATCGACCTCCTCGGTATCACCTTCCAAAATCCGATTCTCCTCGCCGCCGGCACCGCCGGGTTCGGTCGAGAATTGGATGGAACGGTCGATCTCGATTCCCTGGGTGGTCTGGTTACCAAAGCCGTCTCGCTGGCTCCCCGCCATGGCAACGCCTCGCCCCGGGTGGGCGAATTCGATGGCGGGATGATCAATGCGATCGGGCTCGCCAACCCCGGGCTCGCGGCCGTGGTTGCCGACGAGCTTCCGTGGTTGGTCAATCGACTCCGCGGCGCCCGGCTGCTGGTCAACGTCGTCGGCTTCGCGATCGACGAGTATGCCGCGGTGGTCGCTGGCCTCGAATCGGTCGCCGGCATCGTGGCGTATGAGCTCAACCTCTCCTGTCCCAATACCAGCGCGGGCGGGATCGAGTTCGGGGCGGATGCCAAGTCGGTTGCGGCCGTTGTGGCGGGCTGCCGCGCCATGACCAAGCGCCCCCTGTTTGCCAAGTTGTCGCCGGCCATGCCCGACATTCCCGCCATCGCGGTGGCGGCCATCGATGCCGGAGCGTCCGGGATCTCGGTCGTCAACACCATGCCGGGCCTCGTCTTCGAGGGTCGCGTGCCGAGGTTGGGGAACGGCAACGGTGGGGTGAGCGGTCCAGCGCTGCTCCCCGTCGGTCTGCTGGCCACCAGTCGAGTTCGGCGGCGCCTGCCGAACGTCCCGATCATTGGTCTCGGTGGCGTTCGTACCCTCGAGCACGTCGACCAGTACCTCGAGGCCGGCGCGAACCTCGTCGCCGTTGGCACCGCCGGGCTCGCCGATCCCCGGTTGCCCGAACGACTGGCTTCCGCGTGGATGGCCCGTGGCTGAGGTGATCCTCGCGTTGGACCTGAATGACGAGCGGTCCGCTTTGGCCCTGCTCGATCGCCTGCCGGCGTTGCGGTGGGTCAAGCTCGGGTCGGTCCTGTTCACGGGCGCCGGGCCCCGGCTCGTCGGCGAGTGCAAACGACGCGGGCTGGCGGTCTTTCTCGACCTCAAGTGGCACGATATTCCGAACACGGTCCGCGGCGCCGTCACCCAGGCGGCTGGCCTGGGCGCCAACATGGTGACGGTCCACGCCCTCGGCGGTCCCACGATGATCGCGGCCGCGAAGGAGGCGGCCGGATCCGACCTGCTGGTGGTGGCGGTGACGATGCTCACCTCCCACGACGCGGCGGAAGCCGAGCGCCTCCTTGGTCGGGCCGCCGACCCGGCCCTCGAAGTGAGGCGCCTGGCTGTGATGGCCAGAACGGCCGGCGCCGACGGGGTCGTGGCCTCACCCCACGAGGTGGCCGCCCTGCGCCGAGAACTCGGCCCCGGGGCGACGCTGGTGATCCCGGGCATCCGCCTTGGCGACGAACCGGGCGACGATCAATCCCGGATCGCCACCCCCAGAGAGGCCGCGGCGGCCGGAGCGGATTATCTCGTCATCGGCCGCCCCATCCTCCGGGCTCCCGACCCGGCCATCGCGTTCGAGCGGATCGTGGCGGACCTCCGATGATTGCTGTCGCGCTCTGTCTCGTCGCCGCCCTTACCCCTTCCGATTTGGCATCCATCGGCGAACGGGCCCGGATTGCCCTGGCCGAGCATCGGTTCATCGAGCTGCTGCCCCCTCGGCAGGCAGTCCGGCTCGAGCTGCCATCGGGGGCGGTTGGGGCACTCACTCGCGGCTCCCTCGCCGCGAGGATTCTGACCCGCCGCACCCTCCGCCACCGCACCCTGTCGGTGGAGCTTCGCCGGACGGAATTGCTCGACGACCGGCACGGGTTTCTGGAGCTGGTGCGCCGGTTCGAAGTGAGGGGGAGCCGAGAGGTGCAGCAGGAGACGGTGTTGATTGGGGCCGCGCTGGCTGGGAGCGAGTGGGAGGTGGTGGAGATTCTGGTGCTCGAGGCCGGCCCTGGCAGCTGAGGCCATTCTTCGTATCTCATTGTCTGGCTTTCCGATAGGTTGATCGGCCGTCGCTAACCGGCCGACGGCCGCCGCCCCCGCGTGGTGGCTTGGCTTGGAAGACACCTTCCCTTGCGGTAACCGTAACCCAGGGCTAGCTTTACAAGTTCCCCGAAAACCGGGTCGCGACAAAGGGATCGGTATGAAGGTGCGTTCGAGCGTCAAGCCAATCTGCGAGCACTGCAAGGTGGTCCGCCGCCGCGGTGTCATTCGCGTCATCTGCAAACGCAATCCCAAGCACAAGCAGCGGCAGGGTTAGCCATGGCACGCATATCTGGAGTCGATCTGCCGCGAGAGAAGCGGGTCGAGATCGCGCTGACCTACATCTTCGGAGTCGGCCTGCCGACCAGCCAGCGGCTGTTGAGCGAGACTGGCATCAGTCCCGACACCCGAGTCCGTGATCTCAGCGATGCCGAAGTCGCTCGGCTCCGTCAGATGATCGAACGGAGCATCCGGGTCGAAGGGGCCCTTCGCACCGAAATCGCGATGAACATCAAGCGGTTGATGGATCTGGGCACGTTCCGAGGCTCCCGCCACCGCAAGGGGCTGCCGGTCCGTGGTCAGCGTACTCACACCAACGCGCGCACCAAGAAGGGGCCGCGTCGAGCCATTGCGGGCAAGAAGAAGGCGACGAAGAAGTAACCTATGACGGCACCAGAGACTCCAGCAGCGGCGGCACCGGCCGCCGAAAAGCCGGCGGCCAAAGCGGTCAAGCGCGGCAAGAAGGTGGTCGAGTCGGAGGGGATCGCCCACATCTCGGCGACCTTCAACAACACCATCGTGACCATTACCGACACCCGAGGCAATGCGATCGCCTGGGGTACCGCGGGCAAGGCCGGCTTCAAGGGCTCGAAGAAGTCGACCCCGTTTGCCGCGACCGTCGCGGCCGAGGCCGTCGGCCGGGAAGCGATGAATCTCGGGGTTCGCCGGGTCCACGTCTTGGTCCAGGGTCCGGGCAGTGGCCGCGAGTCGGCGGTGCAAGCCTTGGCCTCGGTCGGCCTCCGCGTGGTGTCGATCAAGGATGTCACCCCCATTCCTCACAACGGCTGCCGGCCGCCTAAGAAGCGTCGGGTCTGATCATGGCACGCTACTCCGGACCAGCCTGCCGGCTTTGCCGGCGCGAAGGCACCAAGTTGTTCCTGAAGGGCACCCGCTGCTTCACCGAGAAGTGCGCCGTCGAGCGCCGAGGCTATCCGCCGGGCCAGCATGGCGCTGCCGTGAGCGGCAAGGGCGGCGGTCGGAAGATGTCCGAATACGCCAAGCAGCTACGCGAGAAGCAGAAGGTCAAGCGGATCTACGGCCTCAACGAGCAGCAGTTCCGCAATACCTTCGAGGCCGCGACGCACGAACCGGGAGTCAAGGGCACCAACTTGCTGATCGCGCTGGAATCGCGGCTCGACAATCTCGTCTACCGGATGGGGTTCACCACCAGCCGACGGGGCGCCCGTCAGCTCGTCCGGCATGGCCACGTCGAGGTCAACGGCCGTCGGGTCGACATCCCGTCGTACCACGTGGAGCCTGGCCAGGAAGTCCGGGTGGCGTCGTCGGCCAGGGAAATGGTCCCGGTCAAAGTCGCTCAGGAGATGGCAACCAGGGGCTCGTCCCTGACCTGGCTGTCGGTCGACAATCAGAAATGCGCCGGCCGGATGACCATGCGGCCGACTCGCGACGCGATTCCGACCAACGCCCAGGAACAGCTCATCGTCGAGCTCTACTCGAAGTAACGGGAGCAGTGTCACATGTCGATTGACCTCACCGGATTGGTTCGCCCGCACCTGGTCGAGATGACCAAGCGCGAGGACAATCCGAACGTGGCGGAATTCCGGCTGCAGCCCCTCGAGCGCGGTTTCGGTCACACCCTCGGCAACGCCCTTCGCCGGATGCTGCTCTCCTCGCTCCGCGGATCGGCTGTCTGGGGCTTTCGGATGGACGGCGTGGTGCATGAGCACCAGACCGTGCAGGGGGTTCTCGAGGACGTGCACCAGATCGTCCAGCGCCTCAAGTCGCTGACCCTGGTGCTCGATCCCGATACCGACGAGACGATCCTCAGGATCCGGCGCGAGGGCAAAGGGCCGGTCTACGCCCGGGACATTCAGGGCAGTGCTTCGGCCCGAGTGGTGAACCCGGATCATCTCCTCTTCACGGTTCAGGACGATCGCGACATCAGTTGCGATCTCTACGTCAACAAGGGCCGCGGTTACGTCGAGGCCGAGATGCACCCGGCCGACCGCTCCCTACCGGTCGACTTGGTCCGCATCGATGCCATCTACAACCCGGTCCGACGGGCCAATTTCACCGTCTCGGAAACTCGCGTCGGCCAGCGAACCGACTACGACCGGCTCGCGGTGATGGTCGAGACCAACGGCTCGATCTCGCCCGAGGACGCGATCGCATACGCGGCCGCTTTGGCACAGGAGCATTTCCGGCACTTCGTCGATTTCGGCAAGGTCCCGACCGCCCGCACCGTGGTCCACGACACCGTCGCGGTCGCCGGCGGGATGCGAGGCAAGCTGGGTCGGCTGATCGATGACCTCGGTCTCACCGTTCGGACCCTCAACTCGCTCAAGAACTCGAACATCCGGACCCTGAAAGACCTGGTCGAATACAGCGAGAAAGAGTTGCTCGACGTCAAGAACGTCGGCGAAAAGGCGGTCGCCGAGATCGGCGAGCTGCTCCAGCGCGAAGGCCTTCGCTTCGCGATGTCGTTCGAAGAGGTCGATGGTGACCTCCGGGTGGTCCGGTCGGGCGCGCTGCCTTCGGCGGGGTCGGGGCTCGGGTCGGCTGAGGAGATTCGGTAATGCGGCACCAGGCAAAGGGTCGGCAGCTTTCCCGCACGGCGGAGCACCGCAAGGCGCTGCTGCGCAACATGGCGATGAGCCTGTTCAAGCACGAGCGGATCACCACCACGACGGCCAAGGCCAAGGAGCTTCGGCCCTACGCCGAGCGGCTGATCACCCTCGCCAGGCGGGGCGACCTCCAAGCTCGCCGTTTGGCCGAGCGCAAGATCCAGGATCGCGCGATCCTCAAGCGGCTGTTCGCGGAAATCGGTCCCCGCTTCGCCTCCCGCCCGGGGGGATACACTCGGATTCTCAAGTTGGGCCACCGCGCGGGCGACGGGGCCGAGACGGCTCGGATCGAGTTGTTGGCGGAGTGATTCGAGTGACGACGGCTCGAGAAACAACAAAGGGGACCCTCGGGTCCCCTTTTTCTCGAATGCGCTGGACCTCAGGCCGCCTTCGCGACCTTATTGCTGCGGATGCACCGGGTGCACACTCGAGTCCGCTTGATGGCGCCGTCGACCTTGACCCGGACCGTTTGGAGGTTCGGCATCCACCGGCGTTTCCGGCGATTGTTGGCGTGACTGACGTGGTTGCCCGTGGAAGGGCCCTTGCCACAGACCGAACAAACCCGAGCCATGAGAGTGGTTCTCCGCGTATGATGCCCGACTACCAAGCCCGTAAACATAGCAGCGGCATGGCCTTGGCACAAGATGCCGGCCGGCGGCGGAGTCGCCGATGCCTCGGGCACTGATCACCGGGGTCACCGGCCAGGACGGCTCCTACCTGGCCGAGCTGTTGCTGGAGAAGGGCTATGAGGTCGTTGGCGTCGTGCGCCGCACCAGCCACCACTCCTGCGAGCGCATCGACCACCTCCTCGACCGGATCTCGATCGTGGCGGCGGACCTGCTCGATCAGCACTCCCTCACCGAGGTGGTGCGGGCGGCCCAGCCGGACGAAGTGTATAACCTCGCGGCGCAGTCCTACGTGCCGACCTCGTTCTCCCAGCCGGTCCTGACGGGCGAGTTCACCGCCCTCGGGGTGACCAGAATCCTCGAGGCGGTCCGTCTCGCCTGCCCGACAGCGCGCTTCTATCAGGCCAGCTCGTCCGAGATGTTCGGCAAGGTCATCGAAACGCCCCAGAACGAGCGGACCCCGTTCCACCCACGCTCGCCCTACGGGGTGGCCAAGGTCTACGGCCACTGGATCACGGTCAATTACCGCGAGTCCTACGGCCTCTACGCGGTGAGCGGGATTCTCTTCAATCACGAATCCCCGCGCCGGGGCATCGAATTCGTCACTCGCAAGGTCACCGATGGCGTGGCCCGGATCAAGTTGGGCAAGGCCAGGGAGCTGCATCTCGGCAACCTCGAGGCCCAACGGGATTGGGGTTTCGCGGGCGACTACGTCGAGGCCATGTGGCGGATGCTGCAACAGCCGGCGCCGTCTGACTATGTCATCGGCACCGGGACGACCCAGAGCGTCCGCCGGCTGGTGGAAGTGGCCTTCGCCCACGCGGGACTCGACTGGCGAGACCACGTCGTCACCGATCAGGCACATTTCCGTCCCGCGGAGGTCGATCTCCTCCGGGCCGACGCCAGCAAGGCGCGGCGAGAACTCGGCTGGACACCGACCGTCGGGTTCGAGCAACTGGTTGCCATGATGGTCGAGGCCGATCTCGACCGGCTGAAGGGGTCGCAATGAAGGTGGTCGTGACTGGCGCCGACGGCTTCGTCGGCGGGTGGTTGATCCGCGAGCTGCTTGCCGCCGGGCATCATGTGGTCGGGGCGGTGCGGATTGGCGGTCCCCCGTCGACCCTTCCCGAGCCGGAGCGGCTTCGGGTCCAGTGGGTCGAGTTCGATCTGCTGGCCTCGGAATCCGTGGCGGGGCTCGCGACCCACGGCGGCGATGCCGTCATCCACCTCGCGGCGGTGGCCTCCGGCAGCGAGGCGCGTTACGACCCGGGGTATGCCTGGACGGTGAATGCCTCTGGAACCGCCCGACTCTGCGAGGCTTACGGCCGGGCTCGACAAGAAGGCCACTCGGATCCGCTCGTCCTGATCGTCTCGACCGGCGAAGTCTATGGAGACGGCCGGGGCCGGTTGCTTCATGAGGATATGGCGCCGGCCCCGCGGTCGCCCTACGCGGCGAGTAAATGGGGCGCCGAGATTGCCGCCTTCGAAGTGGCCGGGCGGTTGGGCCTCAGGGTCATGGTTGCCCGCGCCTTTCCGCACACCGGCCCCGGCCAGAGCGACAAGTACGTCCTCCCGGCGATCGCCCAGCGGCTCCGGACGGCCAAACGAATCGGGGCTCCAGTGATCAAGACCGGCAATCTCGAGCCGGTGCGTGATCTGCTCGACGTCCGGGACGTGGCCCGCGCTTATCGGCTGTTGGTGGAGCGGGGCCACCCAAGTACCATCTACAACGTCTGCAGCGGTCGCGGCCACGTCCTGTCCGATCTCGTCGACCGGATGACCGACCTCCTCGGCTACCGCATCATCGTGGAGTTGGATCGGGCCTTGATGCGCGCCAACGACATTGCTCATCTGGTTGGCGATCCGACTCGGTTGGCGAAGGGCGTCGGATTCGCCCCAACGATTCCTCTCGAACAGACTCTGAGAGAGCTGCTCGATGCCCAAGCGGACTGATCTTCGTTCCATCCTCCTGATCGGCTCGGGGCCGATCGTCATTGGCCAAGGTGCCGAGTTCGACTACTCGGGGACCCAGGCGGCGCGGGCCCTGCGAGAAGAGGGGTACCGGGTCATCCTGGTCAACTCCAATCCGGCCACCATCATGACGGATCCGGAAATCGCCGACCGGACCTATCTCGAACCGGTGACGGCCGAGTGGGTCGAGAAGATCATCGCCCGGGAGCGACCCGACGCCCTCTTGCCGACGATGGGCGGTCAGACTGCCCTGAACGTGGCGATGGCGCTGTATCGCAACGGCGTGCTGGACAAGTACGGCGTCGAGTTGATCGGCGCCAACGAACGAGCCATTCGGGTGGCCGAAGATCGCGACGAGTTTGCCAAGGCGATGCGGCGGATCGGACTGGCGACCCCCGAGGGGGTTACCGTGCACACCGTCGAGGAGGGCCTCGCGGCGGTGGAGCGGACCCACTATCCCGCCATCTTGCGGCCCTCGTTCACCCTCGGCGGCACCGGGGGCGGGATTGCCTACAACCGCGAGGAATTCGAGACCATGTTGCGGCGCGGGCTCGAGGCGTCGCCGGTGGGCTCGGTTTTGGTCGAACGGAGCATCATCGGTTGGAAGGAGTACGAGCTCGAGGTGATGCGCGACGGGGCCGACAACGTCGTGATTGTCTGCTCGATCGAGAACATCGACCCGATGGGCGTTCACACCGGCGACTCGATCACCGTGGCTCCCGCCATGACCCTGTCGGATCGCGAGTACCAGGTGATGCGCGACGCCGCCTGCAAGATCATCCGCGAGGTCGGGGTCGAAGCGGGCGGCTGCAACGTCCAGTTCGCTGTGAACCCCGAAACGGGCGAGCAGCTCGTCATCGAGATGAACCCTCGTGTCTCTCGGAGTTCGGCCCTTGCCTCGAAGGCGACCGGGTTCCCGATCGCTCGGATTGGCACCAAGGTGGCCGTGGGCTATCGGCTCGACGAGCTGCCCAACGACATCACCAAGACCACCCCGGCGAGCTTCGAGCCAGTCCTCGACTACGTGGTCGTCAAGATTCCCCGATTCGCGTTCGAGAAATTTCCGGCCGCCGATCCGACGCTGACCACGCAGATGAAGTCGGTGGGCGAGGTGATGGCGATCGGACGGACCTTCAAGGAGGCGATTCAGAAGGGATTCCGGGGTCTCGAGGTCGGACGACACGGGTGGACGATTGGCGAGAGTCTCGTGGACGACCGACTCGAAGATGGATCGGTCGAATCCATCCTCGCGGCGCTCCGGCGGCCGACCCCCGAACGGCTCTTTCAGGTCAAGCGCGCCATGCTCCGGGGCGTTCCGGCCGAGCGAATCGCCGAGCTGAGTCTGATCGATCCATGGTTCATCGGGCAATTCCAGGAACTGGTCGACGCCGAGCGGGAGTTCCCGGCGACCTGGAAGACCGCAACGGACGCGGCGAGCCAAGCTCAGGCCATTCGCCGGATGAAACGGATGGGATTCTCGGATCGCCAATTGGCGGATTTGATCGGGATGACCGAAACCGACCTGCGCCGAGCCCGGCAAGCGCTCGGGGTCCGGCCCGCATTCAAGATCGTCGACACCTGTGCCGGCGAGTTTCCCTCCAAGACCCCGTATCTCTACTCCTGCTACGACGAGGAGAACGAGGCCCGTGCGGTCGGCGACCGCACCGTGATCATTCTCGGCAGTGGACCCAACCGGATCGGGCAAGGCGTCGAGTTCGACTACTGCTGCGTTCGAGCGGTGATGGCATTCCGCGAGATGGGTTATCGCACCGTCATGGTCAACTCCAATCCGGAGACCGTCTCGACCGATTTCGACATGTCGGACGCGCTTTACTTCGAGCCGCTCACGCTCGAGGACGTGCTCGAGATCGTCTACCTCGAGCAGCCCTTCGGGGTGGTGGTGCAGCTCGGCGGCCAAACGCCGCTTCGGTTGGCCAAGGGCCTCGAGGCAGAGGGCGTCCCGATTCTGGGCACCAGCCCCGAAGCGATCGATGCGGCCGAAGATCGCCGCCGATTCGACGAACTGGCCAAGTCGCTCGGGGTCGCTCAGCCGAAAGCCGGAACGGCGTTGTCGCTCGACCAGGCGCTCGCGGTCGCCGAATCCGTCGGGTATCCGGTGCTGATCCGGCCGTCCTACGTGCTCGGCGGGCGGGCCATGCAGATCGTCTACGATCCGGAAAGTCTCCAGGAGTTCTTCGCGGTCGCGGTTCGGGTCGCCCCGGGCCATCCGGTGCTGATCGACCAGTTTCTCGAGGACGCCTTCGAGGCCGATGTCGACTGCATCTCCGACGGCCGCCGGTGCGTGGTTGGCGGGGTGATGCAGCACATCGAGGACGCCGGCATTCACTCCGGCGACTCCGCCTGCGTCATGCCGCCGTACCTGATCACCGAGGAGCAGGTCGCCGAGATGAAAGACTACACCCGCCAGTTCGCCTCGAAACTCGGTGTAGTGGGACTGATGAATGTCCAGTACGCGGTCAAGAACGGCACGGTGTATGTCCTCGAAGTGAATCCGCGGGCCTCTCGGACCATTCCGTACGTGTCCAAGACTACTGGGGTGCAGCTCGCGAGCCTGGCCGCCGGCGTCATGGTGGGTCGCAGCCTCGATGAGCTCGGGGTGACCGACGATGTGGCCCATCCCTACGTCGCGGTCAAGGAAGCCGTGTTCCCGTTCAGCAAGCTCCAGGGTGTCGATCTCGTTCTCGGGCCGGAGATGCGCTCGACCGGCGAGGTCATGGGGATCGCCGATTCATTCGGGATGGCCTTCGCGAAGGCCCAAGTCAGCGCCGACGGTGGACTGCCCCTCGGGGGAGCGGTATTCGTGACCGTCAACGATCGCGACAAGCCGGACGTGACGCCGATCGCCCGACGATTTCACGAAATGGGATTCCGGATCGTCGCGACGGAAGGCACCGCCCGCTACCTCCGGTCTCGCGGGATCCCCGCGAGCCGGGTCCTCAAGGTCCACGAGGGGCGCCCGAATCCAGTGGACCTTCTGGTGTCGGGGCAGGTCCAGCTGCTCATCAACACGCCGCTGGGCAAACTCACCCAACGCGACGACTACACTCTTCGTCGGGTGGCGCTGCAGCATCGGGTTCCGTACACGACGACGTTGTCCGCCGCGTCCGCGGCTTCCGACGCGATCATCGCGCTCAGAAGCCGGACTGGTGAAGTCCGCTCCCTGCAGGAATGGCACGAGTTGGCCCGCCAATACATGGCGGAACTCCACCGCTGACGAGTGACCAGTGGCGAGCGGCCGCGACCCCTCGGTGATCGCCGCGCTTCGGGCCGCGGTCCGAGGCGAAGTCCGCGCGGAGGAGCCGCTGGCCCGATACTCCACCTACCGCATCGGGGGACCGGCGACCCTGGTGCTCCCCTCGACGGCCGCCGATCTCGCCGCCGCCCTCGGGATAGTCCGGGAACACCGACTTCCCTGGTTCGCCTTGGGATTGGGCTCCAACGTTCTGCTCCCTGACGCCGGCCTCGACGCGATCGTCATTCGACTGGGCAAGGGGCTCGACTCGATCAGCAACGATGCGGAGCGGTGGACGCTCGGGGCCGGCCTTCCCGCTCCGCTGGCGGCTCGGAAGACCGCCCAGGCCGGTTGGTCGGGGTTGCACCTGATGGTCGGGGTGCCCGGGACGGTCGGGGGCGGCGTCTTCATGAATGCCGGCTGCCACGGCGGCCAGTGGTCCGATACGGTGACCAGCGTCCTCGCCGTGAATGGGGCCGGGGAAACGAGGAGCTTCGATCGGAGCGAGATCCCGTTCCGGTATCGGGCGAGCGGACTCGAGGGCTGGATCGTCCTGGAGGCGCGGGTGACGCTGAGCCGGGGCGACCCCACGGACCTGGCCGGCGAGGTCGCCAGGCTGTTCGAGTGGCGCCAACGGGGCACCCCGTTCAACCAGGCCTGTTGCGGCAGCGTGTTCAAGAACCCGGCGGCGTCGGTGAGGCACGAGGGCCGCGAGCTTCGGACCGCGGGGCAGCTGATCGAGGCCGCGGGGCTCAAGGGCGCCCGCGAGGGCGACGCCGAGATCTCCTCGATGCACGCCAATTACTTCGTCAACACCGGTGCGGCCCGGGCCGATCAGGTTCGAGCGTTGATCGGCCGAGCTCGGGAGCAGGTCGCGGCCCGCTTCGGCATCGTGCTGGAGCCGGAGGTGAAGCTGATCGGGCCGTCGGGCGAGTACCAAACTCTGTGAGGGATGCGATGGCGGATTACTTCGTTCACCCGTCGAGCTTCGTCGACGAAGGGGCCACGATCGGCACCGGCACCAAAGTCTGGCATTTCAGCCACGTCATGCCGGGCGCGGTGATCGGGGAGCGCTGCAACCTGGGGCAGAACGTGGTCGTGATGCCGGGGACGAGAATCGGGAACAACGTGAAGATCCAGAACAACGTCTCGATATACGAGGGAGTCGAGTTGGAAGACGACGTGTTTTGCGGGCCGAGTTGCGTGTTCACCAACGTGCTCAACCCGCGGAGTCACGTCTCCCGAAAGACCGAGTACCGGAAGACTGTGGTTCGCCGAGGGGCGAGCATCGGCGCGAACGCCACGATCGTCTGTGGGAACACCATCGGCGAATACGCCTTCATCGGGGCGGGCGCGGTCGTCCGAGGCGACGTGCCGGCGTACGCCTTGATGGTCGGAGTACCCGCCAAGCGGGTCGGCTGGGTGTGCAACTGTGGCGTCAGGTTGCGGGTCCGGGAGGCTCGCGCCACTTGCCCGGAATGCGGCCGAACCTACCTCGAGGACGAGGCCGGTTTGCGACCCGGTTGACCGCCGCGGTCCGGGTGGCTAAGTTGCTGCCAGTGTGCGATTTAGGGAACTAATGGCCCGTCGGCTGGGTGGCAGGTCAGCCCGGCGGCGGGCATCGCCATTTTTGCACCGGTTCTTGCTGAGCGCGAGCTCGCCCGAACCCGACGAGAAAGGGGTGTCTGTGGCCGTTCCGCTCCTCGACCTGAAGGCGCAATACGCCTCGATCCGAGCCGACATCGATCGGGCGGTGCAATCGGTCATCGAGCGACAGGAGTTCATCATGGGGCGCGAGGTTGCCGAGCTGGAGGCGGCGGTCGCGGCCTTATCCAAGGCGCGGTTCGGGGTGGCCTGCGCGAGTGGCACCGATGCCATTCTTCTTCCGCTCAAGATGCTCGGCCTGGGTCCAGGCGACGAGGTCATCGCGCCCAGTTTCACCTTCTTCGCGACCGCCGGAACCGTCCACAACGCCGGCGGGACCCCGGTCTTCGTGGATGTCGACCCGGCGACCTACTGCGTCGATCCGGAGGCCGTCGAGGCGGCCATTTCCCCGCGGACCAGGGCCATCGTGGTGGTCCATCTGTTCGGCCAGATGGCGGCCATGGAGCGGATCCTGGCGATCGCGGCGAAACATGGCGTCCCGGTCATCGAAGATGGGGCGCAGTCCGTCGGGGCCCGGCGCCAGATCGACGGGAGCTGGCGGGTGGCGGGGGAACTCGGATGGTGTGGCACCTTGTCGTTCTTCCCGAGCAAGAACCTCGGTGCCTATGGCGACGGCGGGATGATCGTGACCCAGGACGAAGCGGCCGCGGTCAGGCTCAGGAAACTTCGACTTCACGGGGGAGCCAAGCAGTATCATCACGAGGAGGTCGGGACCAACAGCCGGCTCGACACCCTTCAGGCCGCCGTCCTCTTGGCGAAACTCCCCTATCTCGAGGGCTGGAGCCAATCCCGCCGCGAACGAGCCGCCCGGTATTCCGCCGCGCTCGCCGGGGTCCCGGGGGTCCAACCCCCGATCACCGACCCCGCGAATGAGCACATCTTCCACCAGTACACCCTCCGGGTGGAGCGGCGCGACGAGCTGATGGCCCACCTCAAGACTCACGGCATCGGATGTGCGGTTTATTACCCGGTCGGGCTGCATCTCCAGCCCTGCTTCGCCCACTTGGGCTACCGGCCGGGATCGCTTCCGCACACCGAGCGGGCGATGCGGGAGGTCATCTCGCTGCCCGTGTATCCCGAACTCACGGACCGGCAACAGGATGAGGTGGTAGGGGCCGTTCGGGGCTTTTTCGGATGAGCCGGCTCAAGGTCGGGGTGATCGGGGCGGGCGCCTGGGGACGCAATCACGTCCGGACCCTGGCCACGATGGCCTCGGTGGAACTGGCCGGCGTGGCCGACGCCGATGCCAAGGTTCGGGAACGAACGGCCAAGACCCATCCTGGGGTGTTCGTCACCGGGTCGGTCGAGGAGGTGTTGGCGCGGGTCGATGCGGTGGTCGTCGCGTCGACGGCGAAGAGTCACGCCCAGTTGGGCCTGCAAGCGCTCGGGGCAGGCAAACCGGTGTTGATCGAGAAGCCGTTCGCGCTGACGGTGGCCGATGCCCGGGCGGTCGCGGAGGCGAGCAGGCGGCTCCAGGTGCCGGCGCTGGTCGGCCACCTGCTGGAATTTCACCCGGTGGTGGACCACTTGCGGGGCATGATCCAGTCGGGGGCGTTAGGTGATCTCTACTACCTGGCGTCGCAACGGGTCAATCTTGGCCAGGTTCGGCCGGACGAGAACGCGCTCTGGAGTTTTGGGCCCCACGATATTTCGGTCGCGCTGTATCTGTTGGGCGAAGCACCGGTGTCGGTGACGGCGCATGGCTACGCCTATTTGCAACCCGGGATCGAGGACGTGGTGTTTCTGGGGATGCGGTTTCGGTCGGGGGTCGTGGCCCACGCCCATCTTTCGTGGCTCGATCCCCACAAAGAGCGGCGGTTGACGGTGGTGGGCTCGAAGCAAATGGCGGTGTTCGACGACATGGCGCCTCGGGAGAAGCTCCGGATCTACGACAAGGGGATCAGTCGGCCACCGGAATACGGGTCGTATGGCGAAAGCCTCGCGATTCGGGAAGGCGACATCTGGATCCCCAAGGTGTCGAACGCGGAACCGCTGGGACTCGAATTGGCGCATTTCGTGGCGGTGGCCCGTGGGGCGACGCCAACTCGAGCCGACGCGGACGATGGGGTACGGGTTGTTCAAGTCTTGGATGCGGCCAGTCGTTCGCTCCGAAGCGGCGGCGCGCCGGTACTCGTGGAGGAGTGAGCATGTCGTTGGCGGATACCCTGATTGAAAAGGCCGAGCGGCGGGAGATTCTGTTCGGCATCGTGGGGCTCGGTTACGTGGGGCTGCCGCTGGCCGTCGAACTGGGCCATGCCGGCTACAAGGTCCTCGGGTTCGACGTGAGCCAACGGGTGGTCGATGGCCTGAATGCCGGGGTGTCCCACGTCAAGGACATTACCGACGCCCAGCTCAAGGCGGTACGCGATTTCGGTCGCTTCGAGGCCACCGCGGACGGGAGCCGGTTGGCGGCATGCGACGCGATCTCGATCTGCGTGCCGACCCCGTTGTCGAAGTTCAAAGATCCCGACGTGAGCTATATCGTGGCGGCCACCGAGACGGTCAAGAAGGTGCTCCGACCGGGTCAGGCGATCATTCTCGAAAGCACCACCTACCCGGGAACCACCCGCGAGATCATGTTGCCGGCCCTCGAGGCCACCGGCCTCAAGGTGGGCAAGGACTTCTTCCTCGCCTTCAGCCCCGAGCGGGTCGATCCCGGCAACCCGATCTACCTGACCAAGAACACCCCGAAGGTCGTCGGGGGTATCACCGAGGCCTGCCGCCGGGTGGTGATGGCGCTCTATCAACCGGCGATCGACACCCTGGTCCCGGTGTCGACCACGGAGTCGGCCGAGCTGGTCAAGCTGCTGGAGAATACCTTCCGCAGCGTCAACATCGGCTTGGTCAACGAGATGGCCATCGTCTGCGACAAGCTCGGTGTCGATGTCTGGGAAGTCATCGAGGCGGCCGCGACCAAACCGTTCGGGTTCATGAAATTCCTGCCCGGGCCCGGCCTTGGCGGGCACTGCATCCCGATCGACCCCCACTACCTCGCCTGGAAGATGCGGGGACTCAACTACAAGACCCGTTTCATCGATCTGGCCGGCGAGCTGAACACCGAGATGCCGGTGTTCTGGGTCCGGAAAGTCTCCGAGGCGCTCAATGACGCCGGCAGGGCCACTCGGGGCGCCTCGGTCTTGATCGTGGGAGTGGCGTACAAGCGCGACATCGAGGACATCCGCGAGAGTCCGGCGCTCGACATCATCAGGCTCCTCGAGGGGGCCGGCGCCAAGGTCGCTTACCACGACCCGTACGTGCCGGAATTCGCCGAAGAGGGTCACAAAGCCCAGTCGATTCCGCTCACCAAGGAGACGGTCGGGGCCGCCGATTGTGTCGTGATCGTCACGGATCATACCAGCATCGACTACGGCCTCATCCGGCGCCACGCCAAAGTCGTGGTCGATACCCGCAACGCCCTCAACCGAGCGGCCAAGTAGATGCGAGTCACCGTGGTGGGGTCCGGGTACGTCGGCTTGGTGGCTGGGGCGTGTCTCGCGGAGACCGGCAACGACGTCGTTTGCGCCGACGTCGACGCGAAGAAGATCGACCGACTGCGGCAGAACGACATCCCCATCTACGAGCCGGGGCTCGAGCCGATGGTGCGCCGCAACCAGGCCGAAGGGCGGCTCCGGTTCACCACCGACGTCGGGGCGGCAGTCGAGCACGGCAAGATCGTGTTCATCGCCGTGGGCACGCCACCAGGAGAAGACGGTTCCGCCGACCTGCAGTACGTGCTGGGCGTTGCGAGAACCATTGGCCGGCACCTGAACGAGCCCAAAGTGGTGGTGACCAAATCCACCGTCCCGGTCGGCACCGCGGAGAAGGTCCGCGAAGCGATCCGGAGCCAGACGACGGCGAGGTTCTTCGTGGCCTCGAACCCCGAATTCCTCAAGGAGGGGGCCGCGATCGATGATTTCATCAAGCCCGATCGCGTCGTGCTCGGTGTCGATGCCGACGAAGCCAAAGAAGCCCTCGGCGAGTTGTACACCCCCTTCGTCCGGACCGGCAATCCGATCCTGTTCATGGACATCCCGTCGGCCGAGGTCACCAAGTACGCCGCCAACGCGATGCTGGCCACTCGGATCTCGTTCATGAATCAGATCGCCGATCTCTGCGAACGAGTCGGCGCCGACGTCGGCATGGTCCGCCAAGGGGTCGGGAGCGACGGCCGGATCGGCCCCGCGTTTCTGTTCCCGGGGCCGGGGTACGGTGGTTCTTGCTTTCCGAAGGACGTCAAGGTGCTGATCCGGACCGCTCGCAGCTTGGGCATGGTCCCCGAGTTGTGGGATGCCGTGGAAGCCGTCAACGAGCGTCAGAAACTGGTGATGCTCGAGAAGCTCACGCGGGCGTTAGGCAGCCTCGGCGGCAAGCGGATCGCGGTGTGGGGTCTCGCCTTCAAGGCGGAAACCGACGACATGCGCGAGAGCCCCTCGATTCCGCTCATCAGGGGCGTCGTCGCCGCCGGGGGCGAGGTGATCGCCCACGATCCCAAGGCCATGGCAACGGCTCGCGAGGTCTTCGGGGATTCGATCCGCTTCGCCAAGGATCCCTATGAGGCCGCGAGCGGCGCCGACGCCCTCGCGATCGTCACCGAGTGGCTGATGTATCGGAATCCCGATCTCGATCGGATCAAGGGCCTCCTCCGCCAGCCGGTCATCGTGGACGGCCGCAACCTGTTCAATCCGGCCAAGATGGCCAGGCAGGGGTTCCGCTACCTGGGCATCGGTCGGGGGGTGACGTGAGGATCCTGATCACCGGGGCGGCCGGCTTTCTCGGGTCGCACCTGACCGACCGATTCCTCGCCGAAGGGCACCAGGTCGTCGGGATGGACAACTTCCTCACCGGCGCCCGCGCCAACATCGCCCACTTGGCCGGCAACCCCAGGTTCGAATTCATCGAGCACGACGTCTCGAAGTACATCCAGGTCGAGGGCTCGGTCGAGGGGGTCCTCCATTTCGCCTCGCCGGCGAGCCCGATCGACTACCTCCAACATCCGATCCCGACCCTCAAGGTCGGCTCCCTCGGAACCCACAACACCCTGGGGCTGGCCAAGGCCAAGGGGGCCCGGTACCTCCTCGCGTCCACCTCCGAGGTCTACGGCGATCCCCAGGTCCACCCCCAGCCGGAGAGCTACTGGGGGCACGTCAACCCGGTCGGCCCCCGTGGCGTGTATGACGAGGCCAAGCGCTTCGCCGAAGCCATGACGATGGCCTACCACCGCTACCACGGGGTCCAAACGCGGATCGTCCGGATCTTCAACACCTACGGGCCGCGGATGCGGGCCCACGACGGCCGGGTGGTGTCGAACCTCGTGGTGCAGGGACTCCAGGGGCAGCCGCTGACCATCTACGGGGACGGAAGCCAGACTCGGTCGTTCTGCTACGTATCCGATCTGGTCGACGGCATCTTCCGGCTGTTCTTCAGCGACCGGGTCGAGCCGACCAATATCGGCAATCCAAATGAGTTCACGGTGCTCGAGCTGGCCCAACTCGTCCGTGAGATGCTGGGGGTGACCGCGCCGATCAAACACCAGCCCCTGCCAGTGGACGATCCCAAGGTCCGGCGACCGGACATCACGATCGCTCGGACGGTGCTCGGCTGGGAGCCGGCAATCGACCTGCGACAAGGGCTGGAGCGGACGATCGGCTACTTCAGGACCGTCCTGGGACGATGACTCGGATCGTCCTGACGGGTGCCGCGGGCTTCATCGGGTCGCACCTGGCCGAAGCGCTCGTGGCCCGCGGTGACGAGGTCATCGGAATCGACAACTTCGACCCGTTCTACCCCAGGGCCGCCAAGGAACGGAACTTGACTGGCCTCTTGGCGGGTCCCCGGTTCCGGCTGCTCGAGCACGACGTCCGCTCTGTCGACCAGTGGGCTGGCGTGCTGACCGCTGACAGCGTGGTGGTGCACCTGGCCGCCAAGGCCGGAGTCAGGCCCTCCATCGAGGACCCGCAGGGGTACGCCGAGGCCAACGTCACGGCCACCGCATCGGTGATCGAGGCCATGCGGCGGGCCGGGGCGACCCGACTGGTCTTCGGCTCGTCGTCGTCGGTGTACGGGAACTCCACCCCAACGCCCTTCCGGGAGGACGCTCCGGCACTGGACCCCATTTCTCCCTACGCCGCCACCAAACGGGCGGCCGAGTTGCTCCTGGTCTCCCTGGCCCCCCTGGCGGGTCTCAAAGTGGCGGCATTGCGCTATTTTACTGTGTTCGGGCCGCGCCAGCGCCCCGACCTGGCAATCCACCTGTTTGCCCGGCGGATGCTGGCGGGGGAACGCCTCTCGCTCTACGGCGATGGGTCGCAGGCCCGCGACTACACGTTCTGTTCGGACATCGTGGCCGGTACGGTGGCGGCGGTGGACTGGACGGCGCATGCACCCGTGGGGGTAGAGTGCTTCAACCTAGGCGGCAACCGGCCGGTCCTGCTCAGGGACATGGTCGCCACATTGAGCCGGGCCCTGGCGATCGAGCCGACCATCGAGTGGCTCCCGATGCAGCCTGGCGACGTGGAAACCACCTACGCCGATCTGACCAAGTCCGCTGCCGTGCTCGGCTATCACCCGCGCACCAGCTTCGACGACGGCATCGCCCGCTTTGCCGAGTGGTGTGGGTCCGTCTATGAACGTCAGCACTGAGCACCTGCTCCAGCAGGCCCACGAGCGGTTCGCGGTCCAAGACTACTACGGCACGATCCACCTGGTCGACGAAATCATCGAGTCGGGCCGACGGTTCGCCGACGTCTACCACCTTCGCGGTCTGGCGCTCTCCCTGCTCGGTCAGCCGGACCGGGCGCTCGAGGATTTCGACCGCGCCCTGGGCGTCAACTCCCGGTACATCGACGCCCTGGTCCATCGCGGGGTGATCCTGGTCGAGTTGGGTCGAACCGCGGAAGCGGACGCCTCGTTCCAGCGCGCCGCCGCGTTGGGTCAGGTCGGTGCCAACGGCTTCTCCCGGCCGGTGTCGGGCCGCTTGGCCAACCTTCATGCCACCCTCGGTGACGCCTACGCCGAGGTCGGCGCGGCGGACGACGCGATCCGCGAGTACCAGCGGGCCGTCCATCTCGGGCCGGATTTTCACGATCTCCGCTACCGCCTGGCCAGGCTCTTGATCGAGTCGGGCCGACCCCTCGAGACGCGGGAGGAACTGGAGCGGATCGTGGCCGTGCAGCCGGCCTTCCTCGACGCCCAAGCGGCCCTGGGGCTCGCCCACTACCTCTCGGGTGATGCCACCGGTGCCCAAGAGATCTGGTCGCGATGCCTCAAGCAGCGCCCGGGCCACGCCCGGGTGGGGGCCTATCTGGCCATGGCCCAGCGTTTGTCGCTCGGATGAGGGCCCGCTGGTTCGCGCTCTGGGTGCTGGCCGGAGGCCTCGCCGGATGCCCGGCCCCTGCCACTGACCACGAGCGGCTCGCCGACGAGCAGCTTGCCGCCGGCAACTACACCAGGGCCCTGGCCGAATACCAGGCCGCTCAGCGAAGCGGCGCCCGAACCCGGGTCTGGGCCAAGGCGGCCGCGGCTGCCGTCAAGGCCCAGGACTTCGACGCCGCGATCGACGCCCTCTCCGAGCTGGCCCGTGAGGATCCCACTCGGGTCACCGAAGCCGCGGTCGGGCTCGAGGCGATTGCCCGTCTGGCCGATCGCGGAGGTCAGGGTGGGACAGCGGTCGTTGCCAAGGCGGTCCTCGCGGTTCGGGCCATCGCCCCCGGCCGGCCCCTCGGTCGGTTGCCGTTGCCGTCGGTCTCGGCCGTGGTAGACCCGACCGAGGCGATTGGGCTCATCCCGACCGCCATTGCGACGGCGGGGTCACCCCGGACGGTGGATTCGCTGTTGTTGCGCTATGCCCAGGCTCAGCGCGAGACGGTCGCCTGCGATGCGGCGGCCGGGAGTTTCAAGTCCCTGCTCCGGCGGACCAACCAGCCGCGGATGACGGCGGCCGCGCGTGAGGGGCTGGCGGGCTGTGCACTGTTGCTGGGGCAGGACGCGCTGGCGGGTGGAAATGCCCCGGCGGCGGAGCGTTGGTTCGAGGAAGTGGTGGCCCTCGATGGTGAGTCGGCGCGAGGGTGGACGGCGAACATCGGTCTCGGTGACGCCCGGCTTCTCAAGGGCGATGCCCTCGGGGCGGCGGTCGCCTATCAGGCGGTTGTTTCGGGCGCGACCGTGCCAGACAGCCTGAGGCAGGCGGCTATCGTCAAACTCAATGGACTCGGGGCGGCGACGACGCAGCCGCCGGCAGGAGATACATGAGCACGTCGCGGGTGGCCTTGGCGCTGCTGATCTTGGCGCCGCTCGGTGGATGCTGGCCGTTCAAGGGGAAGCCGAAACCGGTCGTCGCGCCGGCCCTGGAGAACTCCCCCCGGACCATCGACTCGCTGTGGCAGGCCGGTCAGGGCGCCTTCAATCGAGGGCGTTGGGGAGAGGCCAATCGGATCTTCACCCGACTGTCGACCGCGATGCCGGTGACCGATCCTCGGTTGACCCGGATGCACTTCTATCGAGGCGAGATCGAGCTGGCCCTCGGTAACGAACTCGACGCCGTTCGGCTGTTTCGCCGCGTCTCGGACGAGACGCCGGACGACTCGCTGGCGGCCGACGCCCTCCAGCGGGCCGGCGAGGCCTATTCCTATCTCTGGCGCCGGCCCGAGCTCGATCCGACCTACGGCCAGACCGCCCTCGGGGTGTTCCAGGAGGTCCAGGCCCGGTATCCGGGCACCGCTGCCGCCAGCCGGGCGGCGGCGCGGATCGAGGACCTGAACAACCGGTTTGCCTTCAAGCAGTATCGCAACGCGCTGTTCTATTACAAGTTCAAGGCCTACGACTCGGCCATCCTGTCGCTGAGAGCCCTGGTCGCCGAGTACCCCAGGGCGGAAATCGTCCCTACGGCCCTCGAGACGTTGGTCCAGTCGTACCAGGCCCTCGGCTACGAGGAAGACATCAAGGAAACCTGCGGCTACATCGCCCGGTTCTTTCCCGCTCCCACGGGCCCGAAGCGGCTCTGTCCACCGGCCGCTGACTCGGCCAGTGCGTCGTAGGTGCGGGTTGCGCTGCTGGGCGGGTCGTTCGATCCGATCCATCATGGTCACTTGATCGTCGCGATGGCCCTGCGGGAAGCGCTGGGCCTCGATCAGATTCGGCTGGTGCCCGCCGGCGAACAGCCCTTCAAAACGGGCCACCATCGGGCCACGGCCGCCCAACGGGCCGACATGGTTCGGCTGGCGGTTGCTGGCGAACCCGGATTGACGATCGAGCGTGCCGAGGTGGATCGTCCCGGCCCCTCCTACACGGTCGAGACGCTGCGGGTTCTCGCGGCGGCCGAGCCGGGAGTCGGCTGGTCGATCCTGTTGGGTGCCGATGCCGCGCGCCTGTTTCCGACTTGGCGCGACCCCGCCGGCATCAAGGCGCTGGCCGAGGTGGTAGTTTTCGCCCGCGACGGCGAGGCTCCTCCGGAGGGGGTTGCCGACCGAGTGGTGGCGGTGCCGAGGGTAGACGTTTCCTCGACCGAGATCCGGGCGCGAGTGCGCGCGGGCCGGTCCATTCGATTTCTCGTGCCGGATGCGGTGGCGGGCTACATCGCAACGCACGGCCTGTATCGGGATTGAGCGATGGTCAAGAAACTGATCGAAGCGGTTTTCGGAACCCGCCACCAGCGGGATGCCAAGAAGTTGGCGCCGCTGGTGACGGAGGTGCACGCCCACGAGGCACGGCTCGGAGCCCTGTCGGAAGCCGATCTCCGAGCCCAGACGGACCGGTTCCGGGGCATCCTCGCCGAACGAACCGGGGCGGCCAAGGCGGAGTTGGAGCGGGTCCGTGCCGCGAAGCACGACTGCGCCGACCCGGCCGAGCGGGAGCGACTGGAGCAGGAGTTTCACCGGTTGGAGCAGACCTACAAGAAGGATGTTGCCGCGGTGCTCGACGACATCCTTCCGGAGGCGTTCGCGACCGTCCGCGAAGCCTGTCGCCGGCTGGTCGGGACCACCGTGATGGTGACCGGACACGAGTTGACGTGGGACATGGTTCCCTACGACGTCCAGCTGATGGGTGGGGTGGCGCTGCACCGCGGCAAGATCTCCGAAATGGCGACCGGGGAAGGGAAGACGCTCGTTGCCACCTTGCCGATCTATCTCAACGCCCTGGCTGGACGAGGCGTTCACCTGGTCACCGTGAACAACTACCTCGCCCGCCGCGATTCTCAGTGGATGGGCCACCTCTACAAGTATCTCGGACTCACGGTGGGCTGCATCGACGATACCGAGCCGTCGACACCCGAACGCCGGGCCGCGTACCTCTGCGACATCACCTACGGCACCAACAACGAGTTCGGGTTCGACTATCTCCGCGACAACATGGTGCACGTGCTCGAGTACCGGGTGCAGCGCGACCATGCCTACGCCATCGTCGACGAGGTCGACTCCATTCTGATCGACGAGGCCCGGACGCCGCTGATCATCAGCGGACCGGTCGGCAACGAGGGCGATGACAAGTACGGTGAGTTCAATGGCCGGGTTGCCGACCTGGTTCGAAAGCAAACGGCGGTCGTCAACCAGCTGATCGCCGAAGCGGAATCGCTGACGGGTGACGGAAAGGCCAAGCAAGAACTCGGGCTCAAGCTGTTCCAGGCCCAACTCGGGATGCCGAAGAACAAGAAGTTGCTCAAGTTTTACAACGAACCCGGAATCAAGCAGCTGGTCCAGCAGACCGAGCTGCGCTACCTCGCCGATCGGAAGCTGCCGACCAAGCAGCAGGAGATGCGGGGGGCCGAAGAAGCGCTCTACTTCGTGCTCGACGAGAAAGGCCACTCGGTCCACCTGACCGACCAGGGCAGCCACACCCTGTCGCCGGACGACCCGACCCTCTTCCTGGTACCCGACATCTCGGAGGCGGTGCACGCGATCGAGAAGGATCCGGACCTGGCGGTGGCCGACAAGCGGACCCGGCGAGCCCAAATCGAGATGGAGTACGCGGCCAAGAGCGAGAAGCTCCACATCATCCACAAGCTGCTCCAGGCCCATTCGCTGTACGAGAAGGACGTCGAGTATATCGTCCAGGACAATCAGGTCCTGATCGTCGACGAGTTCACCGGGCGGGTGCTCCCCGGTCGGCGCTGGGCGGATGGGCTCCATCAGGCGGTGGAGGCCAAAGAAGGGGTCCAGATCAAGGGCGAGACGCAGACGCTCGCCACGATCACCATCCAGAACTACTTCCGGATGTACGACAAGCTGGCGGGGATGACCGGCACCGCCGAGACCGAAGAGTCGGAGTTCTATTCGATCTACGGGCTCGAGGTGATGGTCGTCCCGACCAACCGGCCGATTCGGCGGCTGGACCAGCAGGATCGGATCTACAAGACCCGTCGCGAAAAGTACAACGCGGTGCTCGATGAGCTGGAGCGCCTCCAGCAGCTCGGTCTTCCGATCTTGATCGGAACCACCTCGGTCGAGGTCTCCGAAACGCTCAGCAAGATGCTCAAGCGGCGCGGGCTCAAGCACGAGGTCTTGAACGCGAAGTATCACCAGCGCGAGGCGGAGATCGTCGCCGCCGCGGGCCAACGCGGGTCGATCACCATCGCGACCAACATGGCCGGCCGGGGCACCGACATCAAACTCGGCAAGGATCTCGATCTGTCGGCGCCGGAGGCGGGGCTCCAGGTGATCGGGACCGAACGCCACGAGTCGCGCCGAATCGACCGGCAGCTGCGGGGTCGCTCGGGCCGGCAGGGCGATCCCGGGGCGTCGCTCTTTTTCTTGTCGCTCGAAGACGATCTGATGCGGCTGTTCGGGTCGGATCGGATCGCCCGGTACATGGACAAGTCCGGTGCCGAAGAAGGCGAGGTGATCACCGGCAAACTGGTGACCGCCGCGATCGAGTCGGCCCAGAAGCGGGTCGAACTGCAGAACTTCCAGCAGCGGAAACGGTTGCTCGAGTACGACGACGTGATGAACCAGCAGCGCGAGGTCGTCTACTCGCTCCGTTTGTTCGCCCTCGAAAAAGGCGAGGAACTCAAAGCCGAGGCCCGCCGAATGATCGGGTCCGCGCTCGACCACACGGTCGAGAAGTTCCTGGAAGACGCCGACGGCCCGGAGCAATGGGACCGGTCCGGCCTGCTGAACGCCCTGACGATGCAGTTCCTGGTGACCCCCGACGCGGTAACCGATCCCGCGGCGACCCCGACGCTCGAGAAGCTCAAGGCCGCCGTACGGGACGAGGGGGAAGCCGCCTTCCGCCGGAAGGTCGACTACCTCAAGCAGTTCGGCGAGTCGATCGGATTTCCGGGGGTCGACCAACAAGTGCTGTCGCAGGTGCTGCTGAGCGTCATCGACGAGAAATGGAAGGACCACCTCTACGATCTCGACCAGCTGCGCAATGCGATTCAATACCGAGCCTGGGGCCAGAAGGACCCACTCGTCGAGTACAAGAAAGAAGCCTTCGAGATGTTCGAGGACCTGGTCCGGGAACTTCGGAGCACCTTCGCCGATCGATACCTCAAGGTCCAGGTGAGCGCGGAGCCACCGGCGCCGCCGCCGCGCCGGCCCCTCCCGCCGCCCCCTCCCCAAGGCGGTACCGAGGACCTCTTCGCGCCCGCGGCGGCCCTCCGGACCCCAGATCGGCGGGCCCCCCCTCCGCCCGTCTCCAGCAACCTCGGGCGGATCGGCGCCGCCCCGGCCGGGAACGTGCCGAACGTGGGCCGCAACGACCCTTGCCCGTGTGGCTCGGGCAAGAAATACAAGAAGTGCCACGGAGCCGGTGCCTGACCCTTGATTCGCGGCGGTTCGATGTCGAGCTGCGGCGGTTTGGTACCAATCCAGGAGGGCCAGGGGGCTAATTTGCTGGAATGCCAGCCCTGGCCCCGGTGGCCACCTCCGACCCCCCGCGGGAGCGCCTGAGCCAACATGGCCCCGCCGCATTGACTGCGGTGGAACTCATTGCCATTCTGTTGGGTACCGGGCGTCCGGGGCAACCGGTGCTCCATGTGGCACAGGCCCTCCACGCAGCCTGTGGTGGGTCGCTCCGGCGGCTGGCCCGTCAAACGCCGGGGAGCTTGTCGCAGCAGCTCGGCGTCGGTGGCGCGAAGGCGGCCCGGCTGGTGGCGGCGCTCGAGTTGGGCCGGCGGATGATGCGAGAGGCTCGGCCTCCACGCCGGCGGATCCACCGGCCCGAGGACGTGGTCCAATGGGTCGGGCCGCGGCTCGACGACCTGGAGGTCGAGGAGTTCCATATCCTGATGGTTTCGGTCCAGCGCGATGTCCTTCGGGATGTCCTCGTCAGCCGAGGCACCCTCGATCGCTCTCTGGTGCACCCCAGGGACGTCTTCCGGCCGGCCATCGCCGAGGGAGCGGCCGCTCTCTTCCTGGTCCATAACCACCCGAGTGGCGACCCGACCCCCTCGCCCGATGACCAGGCGGTAACCGAGCAGCTCGTCGGGGCGGGGCAACTGGTCGGCATTCCGGTGCTGGACCATATCGTCGTCGCGGGGGGTCGCTGGGTGAGTTTCGCCGCGACAGGCTTGCTATGACTTCGGCCGCGCTCGATCAAACCGCCGAGTTCCGGACCCTCCTCGGCAACAATGCCGATCGGCTCGATATCGGGCTGATCGACCGGGCCCTCCGGTTCAGCGCCAGCGCCCATCGGGGGCAGAAGCGGATGTCTGGCGACGACTTCGTCTCCCATTCGATCGCCGTCGCCACGATCCTGGTCAGCCAGCTGCTCGACTCGACCTCGATCGCCGCGGCGTTGCTGCACGACGTCGTCGAAGAGTCGGAGACCAGTGTCGACGACATCGGCCGGGAGTTCGGCCCCGAGGTGGCCGGTCTCGTCGACGGCCTGACCAAGATCTCCCACCTGACCTTCCGGTCCCGCGCCGAGGAGCAAGTCGAGAACTACCGTAAGTTGCTTCTCTCGATCGCCAAGGACGCTCGGGTCATCATCATCAAACTGGCCGATCGACTCCACAACATGCGGACGCTGGAGTACCTCCAGCCGGAACGCCGGGAGCGCATCGCCACCGAGACCCGGGAGATCTACGCCCCGCTGGCCCATCGCTTCGGGATGGCCAAGGCCAAGGCGGAGCTGGAAGACCTCGCCTTCAAATTCCTCGAGCCGGATGAGTACGGCGCCCTCGTCGGTCAGGTCGCCGCCAAACGAGCCCATCGCGACGAGCTGATCGAGGTCCTCCGGCGGCCGCTGGAAGAGGAACTCGCCAAAGCTGGCGTGGAGGAGGTCGAGGTCACCGGGCGGCCGAAGCACCTCTGGTCGATCTACCAGAAAATGAAGCGGCGGGGGACGCCGTTCGATCAGGTCTACGACATGATGGCGCTACGGGTCATCGTGCCGACCGTACCGTCCTGCTACCACGTCCTCGGGGTGATCCACCACAACTGGACTCCGGTCCAGGAGCGAATCAAGGATTACATCGCGTCACCCAAGTCCAACGGCTACCAATCGCTCCATACCACGATCTTCGGCCCGAACGGACAACTGTACGAAGTGCAGATCCGCACCCACGACATGCACCGAACCGCCGAGTTTGGCATCGCGGCCCACTGGCTCTACAAGTCGGACAAACGCCGCGACGACCTCGATCAGCATTTCGAGTGGTTCCGCCAGTTGCTCGAGCTGCAACAGGATACCCACAGCCAAGAGGAATTCCTCGAGTTTCTCAAGCTCGACCTGTTCCAGGACGAGATCTTCGTGTTCACCCCGGAAGGGGACGTCAAACAGCTCCCCAAAGGGGCCACCGCCATCGACTTCGCGTTCCACGTTCATACCGAGGTCGGGATCCACTGTCAGGGAGCCAAGATCAACGGCCGGATCGCGCCGCTCCATCGGGAGCTCAAGAATGGCGATTCGATCGAGATTCTGACGTCGCCCGCGGCCAAGCCCAACCGGGACTGGTTGAGTCACGTCCGTACCGGGCGGGCCCGCCAGAAGATCAAGCAGTGGATCCGTCACGAGGAAGAGACCCTGAGCGTCGGGCTCGGTCGGGATATCCTGGCGCGGGAGATCAAGCGACGCCGATTGGAGGCGGCCGACGGGTCGGAACTCGGCCGAGCCGCCAAGAGCCTCGGGATGGCCGACGCGGCCGCGCTCGAGGCGGCCGTGGGCAGGGGCGATCTCGCCATCGGCCAAGTGATGCGGGCCATCTATCCCGACCTGACCGATGAGGATCTCCGGGAGCCGAAGCCCACGGTCTTTGGCCGGATGATCAACCGGATTCGGTACGGCAAGGGCGTTCGGATCCAGGGAGTCGATGGCCTCCTGGTCCGGTACGCCCAGTGCTGCCAGCCGGTGCCTGGAGACACTGTCGTTGGTTATGTAACCCAAGGGCGGGGGATCTCGATTCATCGGGTCGACTGCCCCAACCTGCTCACCCTCCAGGATGGCGACCGCCGGGTCGAGATCGACTGGCAGGAGCAGCAGGGCGAGTCGTTCGCGGTCCGGCTGGTGCTCAACGCCGAGGACCGGCGGGGCCTCTATGCCGACATTCTCCAGGCCGTCAGCCAGACCGGCACCAACATCAAACGAGCCGACCTCCACACCAAAGACGGGGCTGCCTTCGGCACCTTGCTCGTCGAGGTCGACAACCTGACCCACCTCGCGAAGGTCCTCCGGGGGATCCGCCGGGTCAAGGGAGTGACCTCGGTCGACCGCCGCGAGGTCGCCGCCGGATAACTCGCTCGAGGAGCCGACCGTGCCGAACTACTGGTTGCTGAAAACCGAGCCCTCGACCTACGGGTTCTCCGATCTGGCGCGCGCCGGTCGCGCCAGTTGGGATGGGGTGGCGAACCCGGTGGCGTTGAAGCACCTCCGCGCCATGGCCGTGGGCGACCGGTGCTTCATCTACCACACCGGCGACGAGAAGCGGATCGTCGGCCTGGCCACGGTGACCAAGGCCGCCTATCCGGACCCGAAGCTTGGCGACCCCAAGATGGTGGTGGTCGATCTCGAGGCCGGCGATTCCCTCCGCCGACCGGTGACCTTGGCCGAGGTCAAGGCCGACCCTCGTTTCGGCGACTGGGAACTGGTCAGGCAGAGCCGCCTGTCGGTCATGCCCGTTTCGCCCCAGCGCTGGAAGGCGATCCTGGACTGGAAATAGGGGTACCGAAGAAACACCGGCAGCGGTATATTGCCGAGGCCATGCCGAGTCCGCCGTTCGAAGTCGTTGCCCCGTTTGAGCCCGCGGGAGATCAGCCTGCGGCGATCCAAGCCCTGACCGAGGGGCTCGAGGGCGGCCGGCGCTATCAGACGCTGCTTGGGGTCACCGGTTCCGGCAAGACCCTGACCCTGGCCCACACCATTGCTCGGCACGGCAAGCCAGCCCTGGTCATGTCCCACAACAAGACCCTGGCCGCGCAACTCTACGGGGAGTTGAAGCAGTTTCTCCCCAACAATGCCGTCGAGTATTTCGTTTCCTACTACGACTATTACCAGCCGGAAGCCTACGTTCCCGCGACCGACCTCTACATCGAGAAGGACTCCTCGATCAACGAGGACATCGAGTCGCTCCGACTCCGCGCCACCTCCAGCCTGATGGAACGGGACGACGTCGTGATCGTGGCGACGGTCAGTGCCATCTACGGCCTTGGTGACCCCGCCAGCTACCGGGCGATGATGTTCTCGCTCAAGGCCGGGGAAGAGAAGGGGCGCGACCAGATTCTCGCCGACTTGGTCTCGATCCAGTATCAGCGCAACGACGTGTCGTTCGATCCCGGCACCTTTCGGGTCCGCGGCGACACGATCGAGATCTTCCCGGCCTACGACGAGCGGGCCGTTCGGGTCGAGCTCTGGGGCGACACCATCGAGCGGATCTCCAAAATCCATCCGGTGACCGGCAAGACCATCAGCCAGCTCGATCAGTGCGCGATCTGGCCGGCGACCCACTACGTCACCGAGCGTCCGACCGTCGAGCGGGCGGTTGGGCTGATTCGGGCCGAGCTGGCCGAGCGACTGGCCGGGTTCAAGGCGGCGGGGAAGCTGCTGGAAGCGCAGCGGCTGGAGAGCCGGACCAACTTCGATATCGACATGCTGCTCGAGATCGGCACCTGCCCCGGGATCGAGAACTACTCGCGCCCCATCAGCGGCCGAAGGGCTGGCGAGCGGCCGGCGTGTCTGATCGACTACTTCCCAGCCGATTTCCTGGTGGTCATCGACGAGTCGCACGCCACGCTGCCCCAGATCGGCGGCATGTACAACGGCGATCGGGCCCGCAAGGAAACGCTGGTGGAGTACGGGTTCCGGCTTCCCAGCGCTCTCGACAATCGGCCCCAGACGTTCGACGAGTTTCTGAGCTTGGTCCCCAAGATGATCTCGGTCTCGGCGACGCCCGGCGACTTCGAGCTGGGGCTGGGCCAAGGGCGCGTCGTCGAGCAGATCATTCGGCCCACCTTCCTCGTGGACCCGCCGGTCGAAGTGCGACCGGTCAAGGGCCAGGTGGACGACTTGCTCCACGAGATTCGGGACCGCGCTCGCCGCCGGGAACGAGTGCTGGTGACCACCCTCACCAAGCGGATGGCCGAGGATCTCACCGACTACCTCCAGCAGGTAGGTGTCCGGGTCCGCTATCTCCATTCGGACATCGATGCCATCGAGCGAATGGAAATCCTCCGAGGGCTTCGGCTCGGCGACTTCGACGTGCTGGTTGGGATCAACTTGCTCCGAGAGGGTCTCGACTTGCCCGAGGTGTCGCTGGTCGCGATCCTGGACGCCGACAACGAAGGGTTTCTCCGCAGCGATCGCTCCTTGATCCAGACCGTCGGGCGGGCCGCTCGGAACCTCAACGGCCGGGGGATCCTGTATGCCGATCGAATCACCGGGTCGATGCGACGCGCCCTCGACGAAATGGACCGCCGGCGTCGCCGCCAACTCGAGTACAACGAGCGGCACGGTCTGACCCCCGTCTCCATCGTCAAGTCGACCGAACAGGTCAAGCTGTCGACCTATGTGGCCGACGCCCGCACCGAGCGCCCGGCCAAGGACCGCAAGGTGGTCGAGGATCTCCACGATCCAGCCGCGCGGGCTCGGGCGATGCAAGCTCTCGAGCGACAAATGCGGGAAGCGGCCGCTAACCTTGAATTCGAGCTGGCTGCCATGCTTCGCGACCAGCTCAACGAGCTGCGGGCCTTCGAGAGCGGCAACGTGGCCCGGCCGGCCGGCGGCGCCTTCAAGCGACCCGGTCGCCGGGCGCGGGTCTGACCCGATGCCCCCCGACCTGGGTCTCGCCGAGGTTGAGCTGCTGGGCCGTGAATTGGGCGAGGCGCTGCGGCCGGGTGAGGTGGTCTGGCTCGAGGGCGAACTCGGGGCCGGCAAGACCACCCTGGTGCAGTCGATCGCCAGCGGCCTCGGCGTGGCCGAATTCGCCACCAGCCCGACCTACAACTTGGTCCACCGGTACGAAGGGCGGCGGGGCCCGGTTTTCCATGTCGACTGCTACCGGCTCCGGGTCCCCGACGAAGCAGCCGAACTGGGTTGGGAGCGGCTTGCTCTGGCGGATGCCGTGCTGATCGAGTGGCCTCACCGGGCCGGCGCCTGGGCGCTGCCCCCAACTCGGCGGATTCGGCTCGCCCACACCACCGATCCCGACCGACGTCGGGTGGAAGTGATCGCCTCGTGATCGTTGCAGTCGACGGCACGACCGACCGTTTGTCGATCGCGGTCGGGATCCCTGGGAGACCGGCGGTCAGCCGCTCCCTGGAGGGAGCCCGGAGGCACACGGCGGAGCTTCCCGGGCTCGTCGACGAAGTCCTGGCCGCCGCCTCGGGCGGCTGGTCCAACGTGACGGCGGTGGTCCTGGCGGACGGACCCGGCGGCTTCACCGGACTGCGGGTCTCGGCTGCCTGGGCAAAGGGCGTTGTCCGGGCCCGCGGCCTGCGGCTGGGCGCCGCCTCGACGTTGCTCGTCCGGGCGGTTCCGCTCGGCCAAGCAGGCCACCCGGTTGTCGGGGTCGGAAACGCGATGCGGGGCGAGCTATTTTGCGCTCGGTACCGGTTCGAACCGGATGGCTCGATCCTCGAGCTCGAGGGGCCGCGCCTGGTGTCGGCGATCGGGACGATGGCCGAGCCAGGTGACCTAGTCGCCGAGGGGCTGCCAGACGCGGCGGATTTGGTGGCGTTGGCCGGGCGACCGGGCGGGGTGCATTGGGTGGACCAGGTGGCCAGCTGGGAGCCGCGATACGGCCGGCCCGCCGAGGCCCAGGTGAGGTGGGAACGCGTCCATGGCGTCGGTCTCGACGATCCGGCCGGCCACGGCGGCTGATCTCGACGCGATTGCCGCGGCCGAACGGGTGTGCTTCCCCGACCCGTGGAGTCGCGAGGCACTGGGCGAGCTGCTCGGGGCGAGCGGCACCACGGCGCTGGTAGCCACCACGGCGGCGGCAGGTACAGTCGTTGGTTATTTGATCGCCCGCGCGGTACTCGACGAGGCCGAAATCCTCAACGTGGTGGTCCTGCCAGGGGCTCGGCGGGCGGGGCTAGGGGGCCAACTCATCGGCCGGGGCCTCGAGGCCTTGGTCCAGTTGGGGGCCCGAGCAATCTTCCTCGAGGTCCGGGAGTCGAACCGGGTGGCCCGCGACCTTTACGAGCGGCACGGCTTCAGGCCGATCGGGGTCCGGGCGGCCTATTATCGCTCGCCGGTGGAGGATGCCATCGGGTACCGCTGGGAGTCGAGTCCCGCGTCAAAAAGATGACGGTTGCGTATCTTCGGTTGTCATAAGGACTTAGCAGTTGGCTACCTTGGGCGCGTCCGCAGGAACGACCAAGCCAAATCACCTGGGGGGAACACATGAGCCGCAGCCTGAACAAAGTCATCCTGATCGGCAATCTGGGTCAGGGTCCCGAGGTCCGCAGCCTTGCAAATGGCGGACGGGTGGCCAATATCTCGATTGCGACCAGCCGCCGGTGGAAGGGGCAGACCGGGGAGATGCAGGAAAAGACGGAGTGGCATAGAGTTGTGCTTTGGAACAACAAGGGCTCGAATCTTGCCGACATCGCCGAACGCTATTGTAAGAAGGGCGATAAGGTCTACGTCGAGGGGAGCATCGAATACCGGAGTTGGCAGGACCGGGAGGGGCAGACTCGGTACACCACCGAAATTGCCGCCCGGGAGCTGATCCTGCTTTCGGGACGGGGGGGTCCCGACGGCGATTCGGTTGCCTCCTCGAAGGCCGCTGCGGCCGCCCCGTCGGCGCCGCAGAAATCGGAGTCCTTCGATGATTTCCCGGAGGCGCTTGATGCCGAGGATGACGATCTTCCGTTCTAGACTGCTCTGGACCGCAGCGGTTTTGGGTGTGGCCGCCGACCCCTGGTCGGCGGCGGACGCCCAGGCTAAGCAGCCAGCGCAAGCCTCCTACACCGTCAAGAACGGCGACTCACTCTGGTCGATTGCCCAGCAGTTGTTGGGCGACCCCTTCCTGTGGCCGCAGATCTACCGGCTCAACACTCAGACGGTCGAAGACCCGCACTGGATCTACCCGGGTGAGATGTTGACCCTGATTCCAGGCGAGGCGATCCGAGCGGTCTCGGCCGAGGACACCCCCGGGCCCGAGGCCGAGCCGACGCCCACGCCGCCCAGCCCCCAGCCGGAGCGGCCGGGGGTGGTGGTCGAACCGGAAGACATGCAGGAGCCGGCTGGCGACACCTTGTTCGCCCGGCGCCGAGGCCTCGACGCCCGGACCGCGCTTCGGGGGTATCGTGAGCGGCCATATCGCCCACTTCGACGCGGGGAGTTCTACGCCGCCGGCTACCTCACCGAGGGGCAGGCGCTCCCATTCGGCGAGTTGCTCGGGTCGGTGACTCCCCAGCAAATCCGCAATCTGAGCGAGCGAGCCACGGCAACGCTCTATACGACCGTCGCGCTGACCCCGCCGGCCGGCGCGTCCTACCAGGTAAACGACTCGTTGCTCGTGGTGCTTACCTCCGCCGGGCCGGAAGGGTACGGCGACATCGTCCTGCCCACCGGTCTCGTCCGGGTGACCGGCCAGAACGGCCGCCAGGCGCTGGGGCTCGTGGTCGCGGTCTTCGGCCCCATTCGTAATGGCCAGAAGGTCGTGCCGGTCGATAAGTTCGCCGCGGGCGGCACGTCCCGGGCGCAACCGGTGGAAAACGGTGTGACTGGAGCGGTACTCGGGCCCCGGGAAACCCGCGAGCTCAAGCACCCACAGACCTATCTGTTCATCGACCGGGGGTCGAGCCAGGGCGTTGCCCGTGGCGACATCTTCGAAGTGCGGCGCGACCCGGAGGAGCGGCTCGGGGCCGCCGATACCGTGGACGAGCTGATGGCGGTGCTCCAGGTGGTTCATGTTCGAGAGCGGTCGGCCACCACCAAGGTGGTTCACGTGGTGTCACCCGACATCCCGCCGGGGACCCGCATCAAACAGGTGGCCAAGCTGCCGAACTGACCATCCCGGGCGGCGATGAGATCGGCGCGGGGCCGGACGTCCGGCCCCGCGTCGTTTTATCTTCCAGGCGTGTCGTGTTTTCGGCGTCGAGCGTCTCCCGCTCGACGCGTCACCGGCGGTGGCATTCCTGAGGAGACCGAATGATCCTGCTGCTCCAGGCCCCTACCACGGTGCCAACCTCGATTTGGCAGATGGTGCTGGTGTCCAGCCTGGAAACGAGAGTCGTCCTCGGGATCACTGGCATCTTCTCGATCCTGTCCTGGTTCATCATCGGGCTCAAGTGGTGGCAGTTTCGGCGGATTCGGTCGCAATCGGGGCGGTTCTTCATCGCGCTGGAGGGGGCTCCCAAGTTGCACGATGCCTACCGGGTGGTGATGAAGCTGCCGAACTCGCCCCTCAACCGACTCTTCCGCGAGGGCATGCATTTCTACAATGAGCTGTTCCCGGGCGTGGTGCGCGACGGGCCGGCCCAACGGATCTCGCTGGCGCCAACCCAGCTCGAGGCGTTTCGGATGGTGCTCGGCAAAGAGATAGCCGCCGAGCGCGACGCGGCGGCTCGGTTGGTCCCGTGGCTCGCGACGATCGGGTCGGTCAGCCCGTTGCTGGGGTTGCTCGGGACGGTGCTGGGCGTCATGAATGCCTTCATGGGCATCGGGCAGAAAGGGTCCGGCAACATCTCGGCGGTGGCACCGGGGATTGCCGAGGCGCTGATCACCACGGTGGCCGGCCTGGCGGCGGCGATTCCGGCCGTGATGGCCTACAACTACTTCGTCTCCCGGACCGGCCATTTCGAGGGCGAGCTGGAGGGGTTCGGCAACGCCCTGGTCGGGTGGATGGCGCGAGAGGGGTGGCTCTAGATGGCGGGGATCATGGGAGGCGGGTTGGGGCGCCGGCGAGGGCCGCCGCTCAGCGCTGACATCAACGTCACCTCGTTGGTCGACGTTGCCTTCGTGCTGTTGATCATCTTCATGATCACGGCGCCGATCATGCAAGGCGGTATCGACGTCGAGCTGCCCAAGGCCCAGGCGACCCCGTTGTCGTCGAAGGATGGTGTCGTCGTCTCGATCAACCGCCAGGGACAGATCTTCATCGACAACCAGCGGGTGTCGCGGGCCGAGTTTCAGGCGACCATTCGCCGTTTCGTGGATCAGAGAAACACCTCGAGTGTCTACGTCCGGGGCGACGCGAACGCGCCCTACGGGAGCGTGGTACGGGTGCTCGCGGCGCTGCGGGAGGCCGGCATCACCGGCGCCGGGATCGTGACCGAAGAGGAAGAAATCGGCCGATGATTCTGCGGCGGCGAGGCGAGCTTCCCCGCCAGGCGATCGCCGTTGGCGCCGCAGGTACCGCGTTGGTCCACCTGGCCGCCGTGGTGACCCTGGTAGCCGCCGCGACCCGCCGGCCGATGAGCCAGGTCGCGGTGTACGCGGTGGAATTGACGGCCGCGCCCCTGGCGCGGAGCCGTCCGGTCGCTCCGCCGGCACCGCCACCCCCCCCGACGGCCCCGGCCCCGGCGCCAACCCGACCCAAGCCGGTCGCCAAGAAGCCCGACCCAACGCCAAAGCCGCCCGCCAAGGTCGATCCCAAGACTGAGCCGGCGAAGCCGGCGGCCGCGACGAACGTCCCCGCCGCCGGAGAAACGCCGAGCACCGGGACCGACGTCGCCAACGTCAAGACCGAGGGTATCCCGTTCCCCTATCCCGAGTACTTGCGGCAACTGACTAACGAGATTCTCCGCCGGTGGTCTCGTCCCCTCGGCGCGGCCGCCCTGGAGGCCGAGGTGAGCTTCACGATCCATCGGGACGGCCGAGTGACCGATATCCAGGTGGCCCGGTCGTCCCGGAGCTATTCGTTCGACCTGGGAGCTCGTGGGGCGGTGGAGCAGGCCGGCGAGGACCTGGCCTTCGGCCCGCTGCCCAAGGGGTGGCAGTCGGATATCCTCAAGGTCGCCTTCCTCTTCACTCCGAGATCTCGATGACGCGGCGATCGCTTGGTTGCCTCGCCCTGGTCAGTGCCCTCGTGGCCACCGGTGCGGCCGGACAGGATACCGTGCGGGTTCGGGGCGTTTATGATCCCGCGGTGCGCCCCGGGCTCGTTCTACTGCCGGCGCCCGGGCTCGATTCGGTCCGCGCGATCATCGGCCGGGACCTCGACTACGCCGATCGGTTCGAGGTCATTTCGCTCCCGGATGGGGGGGAGTCCGTCGCTGGTGGCGGGGCGATCAACTATCAGCTGTACCGGAGTCTGCGGGCGAACCTTGCGATCGAGTTCGGCGCTTCTGGTGGAAATGTTACAGTCCGACTACACGATCTCGATACCGAGGTGATGCGGCACGAGCTGTCGGTGCCATCCGACCCATCCGGCGTCGGCGAGTCGCGAATGGCGTTGCACCGGATGGCGGACCAGATCGTGGAATGGGCGACCGGGCAGAAAGGGATGGCTGCCTCCCGGATCCTCTTTCTCAACAACGGCGACAAGCGGATCTACCGCGTCGATAGCGATGGCCACGGGTTGGTGGCGATCAGCCCCGCCAACGTGCTGGCAATGTCGCCGGCCTGGTCGCCGGACGGCGGTCGGATCGCCTACGTCCAGCTGGGCCACGATGGTGCCGTCATCCTGCAGTCGGTCGGCACCGGCACTCGAATCGTGGTGCCCACCACTGGCAGCGGGGGGCAGACCATCACCCCGACCTTCAGTCCGGAGGGTCGGCGGCTGGTCTTCTCCCGCCTAACAGAGGTCTCCTCGAACCTCTTTTCGGTCAACGTGGCCGACTTGTGTTGCCCCGAACGACTGACCGCTACGCGGTTTGCAGAAAACCTCTCACCTGTCTATTCTCCCGACGGAAGGCGGATCGCGTTCGTGTCCAATCGGGGCGGGGGAGCGCAGATCTATACGATGGCCGCGGATGGTACCGACCAGGAGCGGTTGATCTCGTTCGACGAGGGTGGCGGCCAGTCGTTCGCGCCCGACTGGTCACCGGATGGCACCAAGATCGTGTTTCACCGGGAGTACGGTGGCGCCCCGCAGATCGTCGTGTTCGACTTGGTCAACCGGCGCGCGCAGCAACGGACCAGCCAAGGTCGCAACGAGGATGCCAGCTTCGCTCCGGATGGACGCCACATCGTGTTCGTTTCGGACCGAACCGGCCGCGGCCAGCTCTGGGTGCTCGACCTGGAGACCGGCCGGGTTCGCCAAATCATGACACCGGGTTCGGCCAGGCTGCCGGCCTGGTCCCGGTCGCTTGGCCGGGGACGCTGACGAGACACTCAACTTCCACGGGGGTACGAGAATGGTCTTCTCGATGCGGTTCGTCTCGCTGGTTCTTGCGGTTGCCGTGGCCGGGTGCGGCAAGAAAGCGCCCGAGGCGAATCCTCAGCCGGACAGCGGGCAGCCGGCCAATTCTGGAACGGGTGGTACCACCACCCCGGGCGGTACCGGGACCCCGACGACCTCGACCGGTCCCAACGTCGCCGCGATCACGGCCGAGGTCACCGCGGCCATGCAGACTCCGATCTACTTCGACTTGGACCAAGACGTCATCCGGTCCGACGCCCAGGCCACCTTGGACCAGAAGGCCGCCATCATGCAGGCCAACCCGGCGCTCCGGATCAGGATCGCCGGTCACGCGGACGAACGGGGATCTGACGAGTACAACATCGTGCTCGGCAACAAGCGGGCGACTTCGGCCAAACGGTATCTCGAGGCCAAGGGAATCGACCCGTCCCGGATCGAGACCATCTCGTATGGCGAAGAGCGGCCGGTCGACTCTGCCTCGGACGAGAACGCCTGGTCCAAGAACCGGCGGGACGAGTTCCAGGTCACCGCGGGCGGCGACCGCCTGGTGAAGCCGCAGTGAGGGCCCGGTACGCGCTGACCGTGCTGCCGTTGGTGGCCGGGTGTGCCACCAAGGGGATGGTTCGGCGCGTCGAGACTCAAGTGCTCGTGCTCCGCGCCGAGACCGCCCGGCAAGACTCGGCGCGGTCGGCTGAACTGACCCGGATCATCCGGTTTCAGCAGCAGACCCTCGATTCGCTCAATCAATCCCGGGCGGCCATCCGGGCTCTCGACCTCCGCTTTGGGCAGGATGTCACCGACGTGCTGCGGCAGCTGTACGCGGTTCAGGAGATGACGGGTCAGAGCCAGCGACAGCTCTCCATTCTGAAAGCCCAACTCGATGCCCGGGCCGAGGCGATGGATGCCCGACCAATTGCGACGCAGCCGGATTCGGCTGGGGTCACCCGCCCGGTGGGGGGGCCATCGGCCGACCAGATGTTTCAGGGGGCCTTGGAGTTGCATCGTCGAGGGAGCCCGGCCACCGCTCGGCGGGCCTTCCAGGATTTTCTCCAGCAGTACCCGGCTCACCCGTACGTGGCCGACGCCCTCCACTTTCTCGGCGAGACGTTCGAAGCAGCCACTCCGGACTCCGCGGTCGTCAGTTGGAACGCGGTCGTGACCAGGTTTCCCCAGTCGCCACGGGCACCGGAATCGCTCTTCAAGATTGGCGTTCTCGCCTCGAAGCAGGGTGACAAGGCCGCCGCGAAGGCTGCCTTCGACCGATTGATCAAGACCTACCCGAGGTCTGAGGCTGCCGAGCTGGCCCGGGAACGGCTCAAGGACCTGAACCCGTAGCCGCGGCATGGCGCGGTCCACTGGCGAGATGCCGTTCCTCGACCATCTCGAGGAACTTCGATCGAGGATCATCAAGGCACTCGTCGCCCTGATCGTTGGAATCGCGCTCGGCCTGTTTCTGGTCGAACAATTCCGGCTGGTCGACATTTTGCAGGCGCCCATCCTCCCGCTCCTGGGCGGAAGGAAGCTCGCCATCCTGGCGCCCACCGATGCCTTCATGATCTTCCTGAAGCTGGGGTTCATCGGAGGGGTCGTCCTCGCGTCACCGGTCCTCATCTGGCAAGCCTGGGCGTTCCTGTCGCCGGCACTCTACGATCGAGAGCGGAAGACCCTGGTCCCGGCCCTCTTCGTTGGGATGGCACTCTTTCTGGCCGGATCGATCGCCAGCTTCGTGTACATCGTTCCGCCGGCCCTGAAGGTGCTGCTCAGCTTCCAGTCAGGGTCGTTCGAGATGGCGATCACCTTCGAGAAGTACTTCAGTTTCGTGCTGCAGGTCGTCCTCGCGATGGGGCTGTCCGCCGAGCTGCCGCTCCTGATTGTGCTGCTGGCGATCCTCGGGATCGTCAACCCTCAGATGCTGAGTCGGTTCCGCCGCTACGCGGTGCTGGGGGCCTTCTTCGCGGGGGCGATGTTGTCGCCTGGCGGTGACGTCCTGACCATGCTGCTGATGACGGCGCCCCTCTTGGTGCTCTACGAGATCGGCTACCTCGGCGCCGTCGTGGTCCACCGCCGCCGGCTCCGGGCCTCGGCGGCGACCACAGCCCTGTTACTGCTGCTCGCCGCCATCCCGGTCCAGGGCCAGCGGCCCCCACCGCGGCCTCCTGGGCAGCCCGCCCGCCCGGCTCCGCAGGCGCAGCAGCCCGATACCGGCAGGGTGACCCTCGACGCCGCCAGCGCCAAACGGCTCGGAATCCCCACCGCCCCAAAACTGAGTTTCCCCGCCAACGACTCCATCATCGATCAACTGCTCGAGCTCGAAGGGTTCGAGATCACCCGGTACCGGTCCGATACGGCTCGGGTGGCCGCGATCGACCGGCAGGTGCAGCTCGATGGCAACGCGATGACCGAACGGGCGGGGTCGACGCTGGAGGCCCGGGCGATTTTCTACCGAGAAGGCGACTGTCGGTTCGAGGCCGAGGGCGATCCCCGGCTGTTCCAGGGCGAAAACATCGTGGTTGGTCGGACCGTCAAGTTCGACACCTGCATCGAGCGTGGCTTGGTTCGCGAGGGTCGGACCACCTTCCCGCAGCAGGGCGCCAATTGGATCATCAGCGGTCAACTGGCGGTGGATTCCGCCGCCCGCCGGGTCTACGCCAGCGCCCGCGAGGTGACTAGCTGCGACCTGCCCGAGTCGCACTACCATTTCAGCGCCAAAGAACTGAAGTGGGTCTCCCAGTCGACCATGGTGGCGCGGCCGGCGGTGCTCTACATCCGGGATGTCCCGATCGCGTGGATTCCGTTTCTGTTCCAGGATACCAAGCGAGGCCGACGCTCGGGGATCCTGATACCCGAGTTTGGGTTCAACGACATCGTCCGGCCCTCAAGGTCGTTCAACCGAACGATTCGAAACCTCGGGTACTACTGGGCGCCAAACGACTACATCGACGTGCTCGGCCGGTTCGACTGGTTCTCGAACCGCTACCTGGAGTTCGGGCTGGAAGGGCAATATCGGTTCATCGACCGGTTCGCCCGGGGAGCCGTGAGTCTGTCGCGCAGCAAAGAGGTCAGTGGCGGGTCCAGCATGCGGCTGGTCTGGAATCACAGTCAGACCTTCGATGTCACTACCAAGCTGAACTGGAGCATCGATTACTCGACCAACTCGTCGATCGTCCGTCGCAACGCCATCGATCCCCGGTTGACGACGCAGCAGATCCGCAGCTCCGGGACCTACTCCAAGCAGTTCGCCTGGGGCAATTTGTCGCTCGGCTTCAATCGGTCGCAGAACGTCAACGACGGGAGCGTGACTCAGACGCTGCCCTCACTCTCGATTTCGCCGAAGCCGTTCGACTTCGGGCCCAACTTCACCTGGTCGCCCGACCTCAATTACAGCCGAGACCAATCCCTCAAGCAGCCAGCCGGTACGATCTTGATCCCCCGAGGTCCCGGCCAGTTCGACTCGCTCAAACTCACCGAGGCGCGCCAGACCCAGCGATTCTCGATGAATACCCCGCTTCGGCTCTGGGGCCTGCAATGGCAGAACTCGATCTCGCTCATCGACGTCGATTCGTCCGGGGTCCGATCGGAGCGAGTCCGGATCCCCGACGAAAGCACCCCGGACCCCACCGATTCGATTACGGTCGTGCGGACTCGGACCAGCGGCTTCGGGTCGGAGTTCGACTGGCAAACGAGCTTCAACCTGCCAATCCTGTTTCGGACCTCGTGGAAGCTGACCCCGTCCGTCGGGGTGACCAACACCACCTCCGGAGCCTTCGCGGTCCGAAACGAGCGGACCAACGGCCAGTTCGTCCGTCAGAGTAAGCGCCTTCAGTTCGGTCTTTCCCTCAACCCGACCTTCTACGGGTTCTTCGGGGGACTCGGGCCGTTGTCTCGGATCCGTCATACCATCCAGCCGAGCCTGACCTACTCCTACAGCCCCGCCAGGGCGGTGCCGCTCGAATACGCCCGTGCCGTTGCCCGCCCCGGCGAACAGCTTCGGCTGACCAGTTTGCCGACCCAGTCGGTGTCGCTCACCTTGAACCAGAATTTCGAGGCGAAAACCCGTCGGCCGGCCGGCGACACCACCGACCTGCAGGTCCGGAAGATCAGGCTCCTCAGCATTTCGACGAGCCCGCTCAGTTACGACTTCGAGCAAGCCAAGGAGGTGGGCCGGACCGGCTGGACCACGAGTTCGATCAGCAACAGCGTGCTGAGCGACCTGGTGCCCGGCTTGAACCTCGCCTTCACCCATGACCTGTGGATCGGGGCAGTCGGGTCCGACACGGCGCGGTTCAGTCCGTTTCTTTCGGGCGTCACGGCGAGCTTTTCCTTGACGGAGGGAACCTTCAGGTCGATCGGCCGACTGCTGGGGCTCGCGAGCGCCGCACCGGCGGATGGACGTCCCCCGACCCAGCCGACCGCCCAGCCGCCGATACCGGGGCCGTTTGGCGACCTGCGCCGTGGCTCCGCATTCACCGCGAACCAGACCTTCAGTCGCGGGCAGCGCGGCTTCAACGCCAGCGTCAACCTCACGATCAATAGAAACCGACCGGTGCCGGGCCAGGTGGTCTCCCCGAACCGGAGCAACATCTCACTCAACACGAGCTTCGCGCCGACTCCGTTCTGGCAGGTCAATTGGACCACGCAGTACGACGCGGCCAACAAGCAGTTCGAGGCCCAGCAGCTCAACCTCACCCGCGACCTTCACGACTGGCGGGCCACCTTCACCTTCCTGCGAAATCCCAACGGGAACTTCTCGTTTTCCTTCCTGATCAGCTTGATCGACCTGCCCGATCTCAAGTTCGACTACCGCCAGAGTACCATCCAGGATCGACGCTAGCATCAGGAAGTGTCCTCGCCCGGGGACACACGAGCCTCCCGATCCGGGCGCGTTCTGGATCGGTAACTCATTACGAGGTAAGTAGTTGCGGTTGGCCGAGCCGGTGGCATGCCGCCTGCCATTCCGGCGAACGACCTCCGCGCTCGGATGTACCAATGCGAAGACTGATCATCACGGCTGGTCTCGTCGTCGGTGGCTGCCAGGGTGACGACCTCATTGGAGTAGGCGGCTTTCTCGATCCGCCGACCGGGTTGAGCTACCAAGTCGAGGCGAGCGGAACGCCGGGACGACCGTCGGGTGTCGTGCTCCGCTGGTCCGGCGACGACGATCCCGATCTCGAAGGCTGGAATGTCTACGGTCGAGACGGGACCAGCGCCCCCTGGACCCTCCGCGCCGCGACGACATCGAATAGCTATCACGACAACGGCGAGCCGCAGCTGCAGTACTACGTTACGGCCTATGGCGCGGGGGCGCTCGAGAGCGCGCCGAGCCAGACCGTGACGGTCGACGAGCGGCTGGTTCTCGACAAACCGGCGACCTTGGCGAGCGTCACCTTGAACCGCGCCATTGCCCTGGTCTGGTCGGACAACTCCTACCGTGGGGACCCGGATGGATTCGGGCACTACCGGGTGTACTCCACGAGCTACGACCTCGATCGCGATCTCTGCGGCAATACCTGGCACCTCGAAGGCACCACCGTGGCTCCGGAATTCAGGGTTGGGGCCCTCGTCAACGGCGTCTCGCGGTGTTTCGGTGTGTCGGCCGTGGCCGTCGAAGGGTTCGAGAGCCTCTGGTCGCCGCTGGTGGCCGACACGCCGAGACCCGACGCCCGGAACGTCGCGTTGACGGCTCGGGCGGTGTCAGATCAGACCGCCGGGTTCCGATTCTGGCGAGACCTCAACGGCAACGGCAGAGCGGAACCAGCGGAACTTGGCCTGGTCGGGTCGGGGTCGGCTTTGGACCTCGACTTCCGGCTGGAGCGGGACGGGGCGGGCCGGCTGCTCCTGGTCCCAGTCCGAACCGGCACGGCGGTTGTCGTCTATGGCAACCGGCCCGTCGGCGATTTGACCGACATCGACGTGGCGCCCCTGGGTGGTTACTCCCGTGCCCCGGTCGAGCCCGTCCCGGGCTGGGGCTACGTCTTCGAAATGGATGGGCCAGACCGGTTTGCCCGATACGGGGCCGTGCGGGTGAGTCACGTGGGGCGCGATCTGATCATCTTCGACTGGGCCTATCAAACCGACCCCGGGAACCCTGAGTTGATCACGATCCGGTAGCGACCGCACCAGCAGGGCAGGGGGCCGCCCGGACGCCCCTGCCTTGCCTGGCTCGTCGGCGGGGGCCTATCTTACGTCCTGTCAATCTCTTGACGACGTTCCCAGCGCTGACGAACTGGCCGAATGAACCTCGACAAACTCAAAGAGTCGGCGCGGAAGTTCGAGCAGGGCAGCCAATGGCGCCAAGCCATTGACGTCTACAAGCAGGCACTGAAGGAGTTCGAGGAACGGGGCGAGGGCGTCCTGGACCCCTCCTTGTACAACCGCATCGGCGATCTTGAAATCAAGGACGGGGACTCCGGCGCGGCAATTCGTGCCTACGAGCAGGCCGCCGACCTGTACACCGAGCAAGGCTTCTTCAACAACGCCATCGCGCTGTGCAGCAAGATCCTCCGCATCAATTCGGGGCGAAGCCCGACCTACCTCCGCCTCGCCCAGCTCAATGCCCGAAAGAACTTCATCGGCGAAGCCAAGCGCAATCTGGTCGAGTACATCGAGCGGATGGAGGCGCTGTCTCACCGTGAAGACGCTTTCAAAGCCATCGAGGTCTTCGCCAATCAGTTCGCCTCCAACCCCGAAATCCGGCTCATGCTGGTCGAGCTGCTGAGGTCGAGTTCGCGGGAGAACGAGGCCCGCCGCCAGCTCGAGCGCCTGGCCGATGACCTCGACGCCGCCGGCGACGCGAGTGGTGCTCAGGAAACTCGGGATCGAATAGCCGCGATGACGGACGGGGCGGCTCCGACCGCGCCGCCACCTGCTCCTCGTCCGCCACGGAGCTCTCACTCGGGATTGGTCTTCCTCGACGTTGGCGTCCCCACCGCCGTCCCGGGGCAAGGCGCCGCGGTCGACGGCCTCGACATCGAGCGCGACCCCGAGGCCGTCACCGAAGAGTGGCGGACCGACACCGACGACCTGGAGGACGGGATTATCCCGGCCCTCTCGGTCGACTCGGCCGACGATCGGGTTCCCGACCTCCTCAAGGATGATCCGCTCGACGAAGGCGAGGTGATGCTCGCCGATTCCGAGTCAGGGCCAGTCGACATCGATGCCTACCCCGTAGTCCAACGGGGCGCCAGGCCGGCCCCGGGGACGTCGGCCGACCTCGTGTTCCTCCCGGTCTCGGGACGCGGGACGGATTCCGATGACACCGACGCGATCGACGATGTCGCGGTCTTCTCCAGGGATCGGGCCCGAGTGCTCTTCGAAATCGGCGACCGGGCCGGCGGGGTCGCGGCCCTGGAGGAAGCGGTCCGCCAGTTCGAAGGCACCAACCGGTTCGAGGAAGCAATTCAGGCGGTCGACGACCTGGTGCGGGTCGAGCCGGACGCGATCTATCGCTATCAGAAACGGGTGGAACTGGCCTATCGACTCGGCGATCGGGCCGCCATGCTTCAATCGTACCTCGGCCTGGCCGACGCCCTGCTCCGGGGCGGGGGACTCGAGCACGCGGTGACGGTCTACCGCCGCATTCTCGAGCACGACCCCGAGAACGCTCAGGCGAAGGCCGCGCTCAACATGCTGGCACCGCCGCCCCCGCTCCCGGAGGCCAGTTCCTTTGTCGACCTTGGCGCGCTGATTCTCGAAACACCGCAAAATCGCGACACCAGAATGCGGATCGATCAACAGGCGCCGATCGAAGACGAGGACGAAGCGTTTCACGAGGCGCTGGCCCAGTTCAAACGAGGAATCGACGAGAACATCGACGCCGAGGATTTCCAGGCCCACTACGATCTCGGGATCGCCTTCAAGGAGATGGGCCTCCTCGACGAAGCCATTGCCCAGTTCCAGAAAGCGCTCCGCGCGCCAGAGGGGCGGCTCAAGACCTCGGAGCAACTGGGGATCGCTTTCTTCGACAAATCCCGGTTCGCGATCGCCGAAGCGGTGCTGCGACGCGCCGCCGAAAGCCTTCCAGGCGGCGACGAGGAGAAGATCGGGTTGATCTACTGGTTGGCTCGAGCCCTCGAGGCGCAGCGACGCTTCGAGGAGTCGCTCAAGTACTATGAACGGGTCCTCGCCGTCGACATTCGGTTCCTCGACGTCGGGGAACGAGTGCACCGATTGACCTCCGGCGCCTCATGAGCTCCGCAGCGGTCGGGGTAACGCTGGCGGATCTCCAGGCCGGAGTCGAGGCCGACCTCGAGTTGGTGCGCGACCAGATTCGCCACCTCATCGCCGCTGATTTCGGGCTCATCGCCGAGGTCAATGCCCACCTCCTGCGAATGCAGGGGAAGATGTTTCGGCCCACCTTGCTACTGCTGGTCAATCGGGCCGTCCAGGCTCCGGACCCCCGGGCGGTTCGACTCGCGGCGGTCGTCGAGCTGATTCACCTTGCCACCCTGGTGCACGACGACTCGGTCGACCACTCGGTGCTTCGGCGGGGAATGCCGACCATCAACAGTTTGTTCAGTCACCAGGTCTCGGTCATCATGGGGGATTATCTCTACTCCCGGGCGGTGATCGAACTCGTCGATTTGTCGGATCTGGCCCCCCTCAGGGTCATGAGCCGGGTAACCAACGAGATGACCATCGGCGAAATGCGCCAGCTCTTGGCCCATGACCCGCTGACCTTCTCGGAAGAAAGTTACGACCTGTTGATCCGGGCCAAGACGGCATCGCTGATTTCGGGCGCGTGCGAGTGCGGGGCCCTGGAAGCGTCTCCGGAAGTGCGCGCCGCGATGGCCCGGTTCGGCAACGCCCTCGGAATGGCGTTTCAGATCGTCGACGATCTTCTCGACTTGACGGAAGTCGAGGCCGTAACCGGTAAGCCTTCGGGGCATGACCTGCGGGAGCACAAGGTGACGCTACCACTGATCCACGCCCTGCCTCGGTTGACGACGGAGCAGCGCGGCGAAATCGCCGCCCTGATGGCGGCACCGGCGCCGGCCGACGACCGAGTTACCCGGGTGATCAAGCTCGTCGCCGATGCTGGCGGTATCGACTATGCCAGGCGCCGGGCCCAGTCGCTGGCGGAGCAGGCCCTGGCGGAGCTCGAATGCCTCCCCGCCGGTCCGGGGCGCGAACGGCTCGCCCAATGCGTGGCGTTCGTCACCGAACGGCGGCGGTGAACCATGGCTGGCGGACCCCGTCGACCGGCGTTCTACCTCTCGGTTCTGATCACCGGTTTCCTGTTGGGCGGGTTCCTCGCGGTGCTGCTGCGTCAGGTGCTCCCTGACAGCCCGGCCAAAGCGTTTTTTACCAGCGCGGCACGGTCCGATTGGGGCCCTGTCACAATCAATTTGCTGGTGGTACACTTCACTCTGGGGCCGATGGGGATCGACATTACCCTTCTTAGCGTCCTCGGGGTCGCGATCGCGTACTTCGTCGCTAAGTCGCTATTCTAGCAGGAGTTAGCGTATGTTAGGCAACTTCGGGTTCTGGGAGATCATGGTCCTCGGCTTGGTCGTGCTGTTGGTGTTCGGGGCCAAGCGTTTGCCGGAAATCGGGTCGTCGTTGGGCAAGGGCATCCGGGAGTTCAAGAAGAGCTTCACCGAGACGCAGGACGCCATCACCAGCCCGCTCAACGATTCGACCACCCGGCAACTGGACGCCTCGACCAGCCAACAGCCGACGACGACCGAACCGAAGCGGCTTTCGCAGTAGCGGTCACCGCCACCGTAAGATCAAGGGGGCAGCCCGGACCTCGGGACTCCCCCCTTTTGTCTGGCCAGGACCTCCAACGGGGTCAGCGGCTCACCGGTATACCCGCCTGAGCCTGAAGGGCGGCGTTCTGGGCGGCGGTCTTGTAGATCTCGCCCCGGTTGTCGACCAGCTTTGCCGATTCGCGGAGCGCGGTCATGTAGGCCTGGACTCGGCTCCGTCGCGCCGCTTGAATCGCCTGCTGGCGGATCGAGTTGAGGTTGGCGGCGAACTCGGTGGAATCGGCCGCCGTCCTGCTCAGTAACTCGAACAGGTACACTCCGCGATCGCTTTGGCCCAGAGCCTCGGGGTCCGGCTGAGCTTCGACGGGCCCGACCAATTTGCCGGCGGTCGCCCCGAACGCCGCGCCGATCAGGCTCGGCGAGCCTAACGGCGCCGACAGCCTGGCGAAGGGCCCCATTTCGCGGTACTCGAACCCCATCGAGGCGGCCGCCGCCTTGAGCGGGTTGCTGGCCGACACCTGTTTGACCAGGGTTTCCGCCAGTTGCCGAGCTTCGGCGACCTTCTTGTCGAACCGAATCCGGTTCTCCACCTCGGTCTTGATCGCGGCCAGGGGCGGAATGCCCTCCTCCTGCAAGCTGTCGAGCCGGAAGACGAAGAACGAGGTGGGCGCCTCGATCACCGTGCTGTGCTCTCCCTCCTCCGCCTGAAAGGCCCAGACGGCGGCATCCGGGACCACGCCACCTTCGGGCACCACGACCCGGCTGCCCTGCGCCACCGGGCCGGTGGCCTTGATCTCGAGGTTCAGGGCCTTGGCCGCGGTTTCGATGGCATCGGCTTCGAGCTTCTCGGCGGCAAGTGACTCGAGCGAGTCGGCGATGGCGTCGAGTTGGTCTCGGTGGTTGCCGGTCACCTCGATCGGCACGAGCAAATGTCTGGCTTTGAAGGTCTCGCCTCGCCGCGATTCGACCTTGATGAGGTGGTAGCCGAAGGGCGACAGGACCGGCTCTGAGACCGTATTCAGGGGCAGGGTCATTGCGGCGTCGGAGAAGGCCGGAACGAAGTCGGATCGCTTGGCCTCGCCAAGGTCGCCTCCTTTGGCCCCGCTGACGGTGTCCGACGATTCGCGCTGGGCAACCTCTTCGAATGGCGCGCCCTTGACGATCTCCTCGCGGAGCAGCCGAGCTCGCTCCAGCGCCGCAGCCGTATCCGACGCGTCCGGGGATCTCGGAATCGTGAGATAGCTCAGGAATGCCGTTCGCTTCCGCTTGAACTCGTCTCGGTGGGCCCGGTAGTACGCCTCCGCTTCCTTCTCGTCGACTGGGGTGGCGGGGTCGTTCACCGCGGTCGCGGGGTCGATCCGAACCATGCCGACCCTGACCTGCTCTCGTTCGTCGCGATAGCGCTCCCACAAGGTCGCGTCGGACAGGAAGACGTCCGCCACGACCGATCGAAACAGCTTGGCCTGGAGGAGCTGGTCGCGGTATTGCGACTCGAGGGCTGGCACGAAGGCCTGGCCCTCGGCCGATCGAAGCCAGCGGTGGTACTTGTCGAGATCGAATTGACCGTTGGTCTGGAACTGGGCCAGCCCTTGGGCCTCGGGAGGCGGGACGTTGCGAATGGCTTCCGCCACCTCGTCGTCCGAGATTCGAAGCCCCAGTCGGCGGTATTCTTCCTGAAGCAGGTATTCCTGGACCACGTCGTCCCACACCTGGCTACGAATCTGGTCGATTTCGTCGAGCCCGACGTTCCGCCCCCCTTGTTGCTGCTGGGTAATCACGTTCTGAACCCGCTGGTCGAACACCCGTACGTCCACCTTCCGGCCGTTGATCTTGCCGACCGTGGTCCGGGTGAACACGCTGCCGGTTCCCGAACCGAGCCCGCTCAGGTCCCAGACCAGCCAGATCAAGAAGGTGATGGCCAAGACGGCGAGGACTGGTTTGGCCGCGCTACGAAATGCTTGCATCATGGGGTGTTACGCTCCGCGAGCCGCGCGATAAAGAGCCGGAAAAACTAACCGCCAATGCCGGTTCCCTCAAGGCGGCGAGGGGAGGACCCGATTGACAGGGTTCCTCGATCGCCCTAATCTTTCCTCAAACCCGACAACAACTTAGCGCAAAGGGCAGGGCCATGGTGCCCTCGCGGGAAATCGAGAAGTTGCAGCGGCGCTGGCAGGAGAATCCGCTCGGCCTCACCTTCGCGCCGCTCGCCGAGGCATACCGGAAGGAGGGCATGCTCTCCGACGCCCTCGACCTGCTCGAAATCGGCCTGGCGCAACACCCGGCCTACGTCCCGGCCCACATCGTCAAGGGTCGCTGCCTTCTCGACGCCAAAGCCGAAGCCGAAGCGGAACAGACCTTCCGGAAGGTCGTCGAACTAGACCCCGAGAACGTGATCGCTCTCCAGGGCCTCGCTGACATCAGCGAGCGGGCCGGCCGTTATCGCGAGGCGATGGCCCATCTGGAGCGGCTGCTCGCCTTCGACCGTTCCAACGATGAAGCAAGGGAACAGCTCGATCGTTTGGTCGCTCACCAGCACATTCCGATGACCGGCGGGGTGGTGATCCCGGAAGACCCGATTCCGGTGGCCCCCCACTCGCCAGAGCCGGCGGCGTTGCCGGAGCCCGCTCGAGCGGCCGAGGAACCCTGGTCCGCGACTTCGCCTGCGGTCGCGGCGCCCGACACCGGGGAGCCGACCCTGGCCTCGGCCGATTCCCTCGGCCTTCCCGATCCGACCGACGCCGCCCCACCGTCGGCCCAACCGAAGGACCCGCCACAAGACACCGAAATCCCGGTCGCGGCGATCGTGGAGCCGGAAACCGGCTCCCTCGAGATCGAGGTCTATCAACCGGTGGACTTGGTTGCTGCCGGTGTCTCGGAATTCCACGAGTTCAGGGCGGCCGATACCTTGGTCTCGCCCGCGGAAACGCCGACGCCGAACGAGGGAGCGTCGGCCGGCGAGCCAGAAGCGCCTCCGAGCGACCGCTCGGGGCCACCGCCCGCGGAGTCATCCGTCGGACCCGCGGTCGCCGAAGCGAACTCGGATTTGGATGGACTACTCGCCGTCCCGGCCAACTCCTCCCCCGAAACAGGACCAGGGGACCGGCTGGCGCCAGTGGATCCGCCGCCTGGGGCGGAGGAGTCTGTCGCCGTGCCGCCGCCCGGCGAACCGGCGGGGACCCCGGCTGCCCTGGAGGCCGCCCCCGAGGAGCAAATCGCCAGCCTGACGACCGATGTCGTCGAGCCCGAGGTGGAACTCGAGCCGGAGCTGATCGTCACCGAGACCATGGCGGAGATCTTCCTTCGTCAGGGGCACCGGCAGTTGGCACTCGCGGTGTACTCCCAATTGGCGGAGCGGGAGCCTCGAAACGAGCGAATTGCCACCGCGGTCGCGGCCCTCCAGGAAGAGCTCCGGCCGGCGCCATCCGGGCTTCCCGCTTTCGCAGCCGTGCTGACCGGCGGGCAATCCGTTCGGGGCTTTTTCGAGCAGCTGCTCGCCGCCCGAAGACCGGCCTCCCAACCTGCCGGTGACCTGTCCCTCGGGGCGATTTTCGGCGACGAGGCGCCGGCGGCCGGCTCGCTTCCCACGCCGCCGGCGGCCGATCCGAGCTACGACGAGTTCTTCGCCGACGCCACCGTGGCCGATCCCAGTCCTGCCCCGGGACCGGCCGACCCGGCCGAGGCGGCTTCCGAGGACCTGGAGCAGTTCACCGATTGGCTCAAGGGCCTCCGGCGATAGCATGCGGGTCGGTGTCATCAACGGACCCAACCTGAACCTGCTTGGCACCCGCGAGCCTTCGCTTTACGGTGGCGTGACGCTCGATCAGGTCGAGACCCTGGTTCGAGCCGAGGGCCGGTCACTCGGCGTCGACATCGAGTGGGCTCAGTCGAACGTCGAGGGCGAACTGGTCAACGCCATCCAACGACTCGGCCAGTCCTGCGAGGGCCTGATTCTGAACGCTGGTGCTTATACCCACACCAGCCTGGCGATCCGCGACGCGGTGGCCGCCGTCGCGGTGCCGACCGTCGAGGTTCACCTCAGCAACATCTTCGGTCGCGAGGCGGCCCGGCGCCAGACGGTGCTCGCCGATGCCGTGATCGGGGTCATCGCCGGATTCGGCTCGACCAGCTACCTGCTCGGACTTCGAGCGCTGTACTCTCGCTTGGCCCGTGCCTAGCCCGTATCTGGAGCGGCAAGCGAGGTTGCGGGCCCGCCTCGGCAGTGAGCCAGCCCAGGCGGTCGTGGTCTCCGGCCCCGCCAACATCCGGTACCTGACCGGGTTCACTGGATCCTCCGGGCAGCTGCTCCTCACCCCGAGCGCCACGGTCCTGGTGACGGACTTCCGTTACGCGGCGCAGGCAGCGGCCGAGCTGGCGGGGGTGGCCGAGATTCGGGTCGAGCGGACCAACCTCTGGGTCGGGATTCGAGCGGCGGTTGCGGACCTCGGCTTGACCCGGGTCGCCTTCGACAAGGAGCGACTCAGCGTCGCCGACCGCGAGCAGCTAGAGCAGGGGGCCCCGACCGATTGGGTCGCCGCCAAGGGCGCGGTCGGGGAGCTTCGGATCGTCAAAGACCCCGGCGAGGTTTCCGCGATCCGGGCGGCCGCGCAGGTAGCGGCGGAAGCCCTGAAGGCCAGCCTGGTTGCGATCCGCCCTGGTGCAACCGAGATCGACGTGGCGGCCAAACTCGAGTTCGAGCTCCGTAGACTCGGAAGTCAATGGCATCCATTCCAGCCAATCGTTGCCGCCGGTGCTCGGAGCGCCTTGCCCCACGCCAGGCCCACCGATCGACCGATCGCGGCCGGTGATTTCCTGCTGGTGGATTTCGGCGCATCCGTCGCCGGATACTGCTCTGACATCACCAGGACATTCGTTGTTGGCGCCAAAGCGACCGGACGCCAGCGGCAGGTGTACCAGGTTGTCCGGCAAGCGCAGGCCCGGGCCATCGGACAGATCCGAGCCGGCATGACGGGCAAAGCGGCCGACAGCGTGGCACGCGAGGCGATCGCCCGCGAGGGTCTCGGCGAGGGTTTCGGGCATTCGCTGGGTCACGGCATCGGCCTCGAAGTGCATGAGGCGCCGAGACTTTCGCAGCTCAATCCGGGGCCGCTGGCGGCCGGGGCGGTGGTCACGATTGAGCCGGGAGTCTATCTTGAAGGGTGGGGGGGCGTCCGGATCGAAGACGATGTCTTGGTCCTCGAGGCCGGCGCCGAGTTGCTGTCCGACGGTCAAACCGACCTGATAGAACTGACCTGAAACCCGTCTCTTAGGCGAACCACGGCTATGAGTCCGGAAGAGATCAAAGCACTGGCGCAGCTTCTCCAGAAGGTCCCGAGCGTCAAGGCGGTCGGGGTCGAGGATGTCCGCCGGCTGGCCGAACTGTTGCGCGACACCCCCGAGGTCGGGAGCATCGAGGTCCAGGGGTGGTTCGGCACCGGGGTGGTATTGACTCGGACCGGGATGTCACCGGCTGGGACGTTCGGGATGCCGTTGCCTCCGATGATCGTCTCGCCCCCAGGCCCCCCAGCGGCGGCCCCGACGCCTCCAGCCACCCCGTCGGCGGAGCAGGCGAAACCGGCCGTCTCCCTCAAAGAGATCAAGTCCCCGATGGTTGGCACGTTCTACGCAGCGCCAGAACCCGGGGCCGAAGCTTACGTCAAGGTCGGTGCCCGAGTCTCGCCGGGGCGGACGGTCTGCATCATCGAGGCGATGAAGATCATGAATGAAATCGAGGCTGAGTTCGGCGGCGTCATCCGCGAGGTGTGCGTCGAGGATTCCCAGCCGGTCGAGTTCGGCCAAGTCCTTTTCCGGGTGGATCCCAATGGGTGAGCCGAGCGGCGCCGAAGGGATCACCGGTCCCGCGCCATTCAATTTCAAGCAGGCCATCTCGCAAATGGTGCAGCGGCAGGCCTCCGACTTGTTGCTCAAGGTGGGGCGCCCGCCCACGGTACGGGTCAACGGCGATCTCCAGGCGCTGCCGATGCAGCCGATTCGTCCCGAAGAACTCAAGCACCTCGCCGAGCAGATCATGACGCCGCGCCAGGTCAAGGAGTTCGCCGAAAAGAAAGAGGCGGACTTCGCGATCGGCGTTCCCGGGGTCGGGCGGTTCCGGACCAACATCTATCAGCAGCGGGGGACGCTCGCCTTCGCGTTCCGGGCCATCCCCTACGAAGTCCGAACGCTCCGGGAACTCTTCCTGCCCGAGGTGCTCGAGCAGATCGCCCTGAAGCCGCGGGGCTTGGTGTTGGTTACCGGGATCACCGGATCTGGCAAGTCGACCTGTCTCGCGGCCCTGATTCATCACATCAATCGGCATCGGCGGGTCAACGTCATCACGGTCGAAGACCCGATCGAGTTCCTCCACCGCGATCAGATGTCGAACATCTCTCAGCGTGAGGTGGGTTCGGACACCCTCTCGTTCGGGAGCGCGCTCCGTCATGTGCTGCGGCAAGATCCGGACGTCATTCTGATCGGCGAAATCCGCGACCAGGAGACCTTAGACACCGCCTTGAAGGCGGCCGACACGGGCCACTTGGTCTTTTCGACCTTGCACACCACCGACGCCACCCAATCGATCAGCCGAATTCTCTCGATTCTATCCACCCCACGAGCAGCAAGCGATTCGGTCGCTCCTTTCAACGGCGTTGGCCGCGATCGTCTGTCTCCGATTGGTGCCTCGAGCCGACGGTCGAGGGCGGGTGGCGGCCGCCGAGGTGCTGATCAACTCCGCGGCGGTGGCCGACAACATCCGAAGCCTGGAGAAATCCCTGAATATTCCGGACTTGATCTCGGAGGGCTCGATCAGCTACGGAATGCAGTCGTTCGACCAGTCGCTGATGCAGTGGTACAAGAAGGGCGTCATCAGCTACGAAAGTGCCCTGTTCTACGCCAGCAACCCGAGCGAGTTCGCGCTCCGAGCGGCCGGCGTCACCGCCGCTTCCGACCGGACCTTCGCGGAAATCCCTGGCGTTGCGACGGCCCCGGTCGACCTGACTCGCGACGTGTCGCCTACCTGACCTAGCGGGTCCAGCGAACATGTTCACCAAGGTACTCGTTGCGAATCGGGGCGAGATCGCGTTGCGGGTCATTCGGGCCTGCCGCGAGCTTGGCGTGCATACCGTGGCGGTGTACAGTGAGGCCGACCGGGAGTCGCTCCACGTCCGGTTCGCCGATGACGACGTCTGCATCGGCCCGGCGGCCAGCCGGAGCTCGTATCTCAACATTCCCCGCTTGATCGCGGCGGCGGAGATCACCGGGGCCGACGCGATTCATCCAGGATACGGATTCCTGGCCGAGAACGCCGAGTTCGCCGAGATCTGCAAGGCGTCGAACATCACTTTCATCGGGCCCACCCCTGAACAGATCCGCCAGATGGGGGACAAGGCTTCGGCCCGCCGCCTGGCCAAGGAAGCCGCGGTTCCCACGGTACCGGGTTCGGAGGGAATCCTCGAGGATCCCGAGGCCGCGGCTGAGGTCGCCGAGGCAATCGGATTCCCGGTCATCATCAAGGCGACGGCTGGTGGCGGCGGCAAGGGAATGCGGATCGCCCACGACGCCGACCAATTCGCCCAGTTGTTCAGTTTGGCACAGAACGAAGCGCTCTCGGCGTTCGGCAACGGCGATGTGTATGTGGAGAAATACCTCGCTCAGCCGCGCCACGTCGAGATCCAGGTGATCGGCGATCAACACGGAACCGTGATCCACCTCGGGGAACGTGACTGCTCGGTCCAGCGGCGCCACCAGAAGCTGATCGAGGAAAGCCCCAGCCCGGCCCTGACCCCGGAGCTGCGGGAGCGGATGGGCGCGGCGGCCGTATCGCTCGCGGCCGCGATCGGGTACGTGGGGGCCGGCACCATCGAGTTCCTCCTCGACAGCGACGGCCAATTCTACTTCATGGAGATGAACACCAGGATTCAGGTCGAACACCCCGTCACCGAGATGGTCACCGGGTTCGATCTGGTCAAGGAACAGATCCTGGTGGCCGCGGGTGAGCGGCTGAGTTTTCCGGGCACCCTCAACGGCCTGCGGGGTCATGCCATCGAGTGTCGGGTCAACGCCGAGGATCCCTACCGCAACTTCCAGCCGTCGCCGGGTCTGATCACGGCGTACCACCCCCCTGGCGGCCCCGGCGTTCGGGTCGACACCCACGTGTACGCCGGATATCGAGTCCCACCGCACTACGATTCGCTCCTCGCCAAGGTCATCGTCCACGGCCGCAACCGAGACGAGGCATTGCGGCGGATGGGCCAGGCGCTCGACAGTTTCATCCTCGAAGGGGTCACCACCACGATCCCGTTCTTGGCCCGGGTCATCCGTCATCCCGAATTCGCGGCCGGTCGCGTCGATACCAAGTTCCTCGAGCGCCAAAGCCAACTGCTGCGTCCGGAAACATGACCATCGACGTCGCCTTCACCCCCGCAGGCCTCGGCAAGGACGAGGTCGCGGGTCGGGCAGTATTCGTGATCGACATCCTCCGGGCGACCACGGTCGTCTGCGCCGCGCTCCACCACGGAGCGAAGGGCGTCATCCCGGTCGGGTCCGTCGAAGACGCCATCAAGATGGCCCAGGTTCTCGGGCCTGCTCAGGTCGTGCTCGCTGGCGAGCGGCAGGGACTACCGATCGCGGGGTTCGGTCTCGGGAATAGTCCGTTGGAGATGGTCCCGCCCGCCGTCGACGGAAAGACCATCGTGATGACCACGACCAATGGGACCGGCGCCCTCCTGGCGACCTCGGGCGCCGCGGCCGTCTACCTCGCGGCGGCCGTCAATCTGACGGTAGCCGGGGCGCAGCTGCGTCAGGCGGTTGCGGCCGGCCTGCCGGTGGTCATCGTCTGCGCCGGTCGAGAGGGTCGGTTTGGAATCGACGATGCCTACGCGGCCGGCCGGCTCGCCCTGGAGGGCTTGGGCGACCCACGGCGGGTCCCCGGGGATCTTCCGGACGCCACGGTCGCGGCGATCGACCTGGCCCGGCGGTACGGCTCGAGCTGGCGACGACCGTTGCGGCAGTCGGCCGCCGGCCGCCATCTCAAGGCGCTCGGGATGGCGGGGGACGTCGACCGTTCGGCGGAACAGGATCGTTACCCGGTACTACCCCAGTTCGTCGACCGCCGCGTCGTGGCGGCACCGGTGCCGTGAGCGGCGAAGACCGACGTCGCCTCGGCGCCATCGCGGCGCTGGTGCTCGGGGTCTTCTTGGGCCTCTGCCTCTGGCCCACGGTCCCAACCGGCGCCGTCGGGCGAACGTTAGGCAACCTCCTCTGGCGAGGCTTCGGGGCCGGCGCTCTCGGCGTCCCCTTGCTTGGCGTGGCGCTCGCCTTGGCCGGCTTCGACCGGCTCCCCCGGCTGAACATGAAACGAACGGCCATCCTGGTCGGCGGCCTGGCGATCATCGTGCCGTTCGCGGCGGGGGTACTCACCGGAAGTCGCGCCGCTGATTTCGATCCGCCGCTCGAGGAATGGAGCCTGGCCGCTCGGGCCGCCGGGTTCGTCCCGGGGATGCTCGCGTCGGCCGTCGCCGGATTGATCGGCAAACCCGGCGGATTGCTGCTGGCCTTTCTCGGATTGTCGGCCGTCACGATCCCGACCTTGGCTTGGCACCCGCTCCGGCGGTTGGAAAAACAGCCGGAGGCCGCGGCCCAACCCGTGGTCAAGCCGAAGCGAACCCGGCCTGGGACCGTGGTGGACGACGACGGTCCGGTGATCGAGCCGCCGGCGCCAGCCCCGGCGACCAGTCCGCCGACGCCCGACACCGAGGCTACCCGGAAGCGCCAGCCCAAGCCACCGAGGCCGCCGAAGGAAGCCCGGGGCCCGCTCTCGGCGCGCAGCGGCGACGAAGACGAACTGCCCCCGGTGGAGTTGCTCCGAGCGCCGCCGCCCCAAGACGCCGTCGCGGACGAGGCCCAGTTGGATCGGCTCGGCCAGTCCTTGATGGACACCCTCCGGACTTTCAAGGTCGACGGCTCGATTGCTGGCCGTACCAGCGGGCCGGTAGTGACCCAGTTCGAGGTCGTCCCCGCTCCCGGGGTCAAAGCCGGGCGAATCGTCGCCCTGGCCGACGACCTCGCCATCACCATGCGGGCAACCAGCATCAGGGTGGCTCCGATTCCGGGACGAGGAGCCGTGGGAGTCGAGGTGCCCAACCCAACCCCGCGGATGGTGACGCTGCGAGAACTCCTCGAGGCGAGCGAGTGGGAGCGGTCCCGGGCGGTGCTCCCGGTGGCCTTGGGTCGCGACCTCGAGGGCAAGCCGGTCATCGCCGACCTCGCCAAGATGCCGCATTTGTTGATCGCTGGCGCGACCGGTACCGGCAAGTCGGTCGGCATCAACAGCATCATCAGTTGCTTGGTGTATCGATATACCGCGAAGGAACTCCGCTTCCTGATGGTGGACCCGAAGATGGTGGAGCTCTCGATGTACAACGAGCTTCCCCATCTGCGGCACAAAGTGGTCACCAACAACAACGACGCCGCCCGGGTCCTCAAGTGGGCCGTCTACGAGATGAACCGCCGTTACGAGCTGCTCCATGCGAACGGGGCCCGGAACGTCGCCGACTTCAATCGGAAGATCGAGGAAGGGAAGTCGCTCCGGAACCCGACCCGGGCGTCGGAGACCCTCAAGTTCATCAGCGGGCAAGAGCAGACCACGCCGCCCGAGCCGCCTCCACCGGCGATCTACTCCGAGGGAGCGCTGCCATACATCGTTATCGTGGTTGACGAGCTGGCCGATCTGATGATGACCGTGGCCGGGGAGGTCGAGACGCCCTTGGCCATGCTGGCCCAGAAAGCCCGGGCCATCGGGATCCACCTGATCCTCGCGACCCAACGTCCCAGCGTCAACGTGCTCACCGGGTTGATCAAGGCCAATTTCCCGAGCCGAATCGGCTTTCGGGTGGCCTCCAAGGTCGACAGCCGGACCATCCTCGATCAGAACGGAGCCGAGGCGCTGCTGGGCAACGGCGACATGTTGTTCCTGCCGCCCGGGAGGAGTGAGCCGATGCGGATTCAAGGCGCCTACATCGGCACCGAGGAAACCGAGGCCGTGATGGACTGGTTCAAGGCCCGGCGCCAGGCCCGGGCCGCGAGTCAAGCGACCGACCGAGCCGAGGCGGACATCCTCGAGTTCATCCGAGCCCACGAGGCGGACGAAGCTGGCGAGGAGGTCGAGGGGTTCGAAGGCGAGCGCGATGCGTTGTTCCGCGAGGCCGCCGAAGCGTGCCTTCAGAATCAGGGTGGATCGACCTCCCTCCTCCAGCGCAAGCTCCGAATCGGCTATGGCCGGGCGGCTCGGATCATCGACCAGCTCCACGCCGCCGGGATCCTAGGCCCCCCGGACGGGAGTAAGCCTCGCGAGGTGCTGATCGGCTTCGATCAGCTGGACGAGTACTGCAACTGAGGCCGGCCCCCCCGGACCCCCTGACTGGCCCTCGTTTTGCCCCCTGGGGAGCCCGGAGCGGTTCGGACTTGGCCCGGGGGGGCCAGGCCAGGCGTTTGGCAACCTTTCCGGGCGGCCCGCGCCAGCGCTCCAGTGTGCACGCCCTTGCACTGGGGGTCGGGATGATCCGCAAGAAACGACTGGTCAATCGCTTGGCAACGGCGGCCTTGCTGGGCTCGATCGCCGGCTGTGAGGGGGAGCCGACGGGCTTCTCGGATCCGGTGTCGGTCCGGAGGTTCTTCGCGTCGCTCTACGCCGTGGTGCCGGACGCGGGGGCTCTCAGCGGGAGCAAGGCGGCCGGAACCGCCGCGGCCGCTCCGGCGGCCCCGCTGATCGTCAACGCGGTTCTCCGCAACGGTCCGGTTCCCCGCGGTACCGGCGCCCCGAGCGCCGTCCTCGCCCTCGAGAGTTCGATCATCACCGGAACGCCGGGGAAACTGCGAGTTGGCGGCGATGCGCCGTTCAGCCGGATCGCAGTGACCGTCCCGGGGACGGTCGATTACTGGGAAATCACCCTGCCTGGGCCGGTACTCGACATCCAGGTCATTGCGACCGGGTCGAGTTCGCTTCCCAACGCCAACTTCCTGATCGACGCGTCGGTCGGCAACGCGAACGGCTTTGGCGGATCGGTCCAGCAGCAGGTCCGGGCAGTGGATCTGGCGGCCAGCGACCTTGCCGTCCTCGTTCGGTGGAACGCGCTGGCCGACGTTGACCTCCACGTCACGGATCCCAAGGGCGTCGAGGTCTATTTCGGGCGGACCTCGAGCCCCGAGGGTGGCCGCCTCGACCTCGATTCGAACCCGGCCTGCAATTTCGACGGGGTCAACCAAGAGGTGATCACTTGGCCGCTGGGTCGGGCGCCGACAGGGGAGTACAAGGTATCCGTCTACTACTGGTCGGACTGTGGGGTGCCGCGCACCGACTACTCGGTCACCCTGATGAGCCGAGGTCGTACTATCCAGGTGCTCGACGGCACCTTTACCGGCGATGGTTCACCGACCACCGGGGTGGATGTGGCGCGACTCAGCTTCCTCTAGTTTCAGCCGCAGTGCGTGATTGAGCGAGCGGGTTCGCTGCCGGCAGCGAACCCGCTCGTGCTTTGAGGAGGGGTGCGTTTTTTCGCGCCCCGTCGACGATCTTTTGGTTACCGCGACTCCGGTCCAGGGCCTATCGTTGGGCCCATGCTTCGACTGAACGTCTCGTGCCCGCCTGGCGAATGGCGGGACCCGCGCCATCGCCAGGGCCTCGCTGGTGAACTTGCCGCAGCCCACCATCTGGCGAGCCATGGATGGCGGATCTTGGCCCACCGGTATCGGTTGGGCCACCACGATATCGATCTGATCGCCCGCCAGGGCGACCTCGTCGCGTTCGTCGAGGTGAAGGCGCGCCGCTCCCACGCCTTTGGGTCGGGACTCGAGGCGGTGGGCTGGCAGAAGCAGCTGGCAATCGGCACCGTCGCGCGGGCCTGGGTGGCTCGGCACGGACGCCCGACCGAGCGCTTCCGGTTCGACCTGGTCGTGGTGCGCTGGCCGTCCGGCGGGTCTTTTCCACAGATTGTCCACATCGAGGATGCGTGGCGGGCAGGATAGGTGGTTTTGGAGAGCCACTTGTCTTCGGCTGATCTTCGGCAGTATATTGCCTGTGATGGTTAAGTGAAGCAAAATGCGTCATTTTTGTAACACCAGATCCACCGAAATCCTCATGTTGTCAACAACCAGAAAGGCACTGCACCATGCCATCCGTCGAAGAAACTCGTCAGGACGCCGACCGGCGAAAGGCCCTCAACGTCGCGATCGCTCAGATCGAGAAGCAGCTCGGCAAAGGTTCCATCATGCGGATGGGTACCGATGCCCCGAAAGAGCGAATCGGGGTCATCTCGACCGGCGCCATCAACCTCGATGCCGCCATCGGCATTGGCGGGGCGCCGCGGGGCCGAATCACCGAGATCTACGGCCCTGAGTCGTCCGGGAAGACGACTCTATGCCTGCACCTGGCGGCCAACGTCCAGCGGGCCGGCGGCGTCGCCGCGTATGTCGATGCCGAGCACGCCCTCGACGTCGAGTACGCTCGGCGATTGGGGGTGGACGTCGACAACCTCTTGGTGTCGCAGCCCGACACCGGGGAGCAAGCCCTCGAGATCGTCGAGATCCTGGTTCGGTCTGGCGCGGTCGATCTGGTCATCATCGACTCGGTCGCGGCCCTGGTGCCCAAGGCCGAAATCGAAGGCGAAATGGGCGACAGCCACGTCGGGCTCCAGGCGCGACTGATGAGCCAGGCGCTCAGGAAACTGGCTGGAGCCATCAACCGGTCCAACGCCGCCGTGGTGTTCATCAACCAGTTGCGCGAGAAGATCGGGGTGATGTTTGGCAACCCCGAGACCACCACCGGTGGTAAGGCGCTCAAGTTCTACGCCTCGTTGCGGCTCGACATCCGGCGGATCGGCCCGGTGAAGGAGCGCGAGAACGTCATCGGTAACCGGGTTCGAGTCAAAGTAGTCAAGAACAAGGTCGCGCCGCCGTTCAAGCAGGCGGAATTCGACGTGCTCTTCGACGAAGGCATCAGTCACAGCGGATTGCTGGTGGACCTTGCCTCGGAGGCGAACATCATCCAGAAGTCGGGAGCCTGGTACTCGTATGGCGATCAACGGATCGGTCAAGGCCGCGAGAACGCCAAGCTGTTCCTGAAAGACAACCCGAGCCTGATGGGCGAGGTCGAGCAGCGGGTCAAGGATTGGCTCGGGGTCAAGCAGGTCCAGGGCGGCGCGGCTGGCGCTGACGATGGTGACGGCGAGTAGCCCGATCGAGGCGATCCTCCCCGACGCGAGGCGGGAGGGTGCCGTCCGGCTGGTTGCCGACGGTCGCACCCTCCTGTCGGTACCGGTGGAGGCGGTGGATCAGGAGGGCGTCGTGGTCGGCGCCGTCCTCAGTGCGGCCCAAATGGATCGTCTCATTACGGCCGCCGACCGAGCCGCGACCTACCGCACCGTACTGGCGATGCTCGGTCGCCGGCCGTACCCTCGCCGCGAACTCGGTAGGCGGCTCCTCCTCAAAGGCCACGCGCCAGATTCGGTCGAGGCCGCCCTCGCCAAAGCCCAGGCGGCCGGCTATCTCGACGACGCGAAGTTCGCCGTGCAATTCGTCGAGACTCGGTCGGCTCGAGGGCTTGGACCGGCCCGGCTCCGCCGGGAGCTGGTGCAGCTCGGCGTGGCACCCGTGGAGGTCGAGGCAGCCCTGCAGGCGGAGGCCGCCAACGGTCCAGACGCGGTTTCCAGAATCGAACAACTCATCGCCAAGAGGAGCAAACAGCTGGCCGGACTGGCCGGGCCCGACCTCCGCCGCCGAGTGATTGCCTATTTGGCCCGGCGCGGATTCCGAGGGCACGAGACCGTTCGATTGGTGCGCCAACGGCTGCCCTAGTCCTATATTTCCGGGATGCACGCGCACCAGATCCGCCGCCTTTTCCTCGATTTCTTCATTCGGCGCCAGCACCGCGAGGTGCCGTCGTCGTCGCTGATTCCAGCCGATGACCCGACCCTTCTGTTCACCAACGCCGGGATGGTGCAGTTCAAGCGGACCTTCCTGGGCCAGGAGCGCAGGGACTACACCCGGGCCGTCACCTGTCAGAAGTGCGTCCGAGCCGGCGGCAAGCACAATGACCTTGAGCAGGTCGGGCTGACCAAGCGGCATCACACCTTCTTCGAGATGCTGGGGAACTTCTCCTTCGGCGACTATTTCAAGAAGGAGGCAATCGAGTTCGCCTGGGAATTCGTGACCTCGTCGCAGTATCTCGGCCTGCATCCCGATCGGCTTCGGATGACGGTCCACAACACCGACGACGAGGCTCGCCGCCTGTGGCTCGCGGCTACCGGTCAGCCGGTCGACAGCGTCTACCTCCTGGGCGACAAGGACAATTTCTGGCAGATGGGCGATACCGGCCCCTGCGGACCCTGCTCGGAGATCTACGTCGACCTCGATTGGAGGCCCGGCCAAAACCGCCGGGTCTGGTCGCAGGCGGAATTCGAGGACCGCGCCGAATCGGGTCGCTTGCTCGAGATCTGGAACTTGGTCTTCATGCAGTTCGACCGGGCGGTGGACGGGACGTTGACCCCACTGCCCAAGCCCTCGGTCGATACCGGCGCGGGGCTCGAGCGGATCGCGGCCGTCCTTCAAGGGTCGGACGACAACTTCCACACCGACCTGTTCGCCCCACTGCTCGAGCACGCCGGGCGACTGGTCGGCACACCGTATCCGGGATCGATGGAGGGGACGGGGGCATCGTATCGGGTGCTCGCGGATCATGCCCGGGCTGTCGCGTTCTTGCTGGCCGATGGCCTCTATCCGAGCAACGATGGGCGCGGCTACGTCCTCCGGCGGATTCTCCGCCGGGCGGTTCGCCATGGCTGGCTGTTGGGGCGGCGGGAGCCAACCCTCGCCCCGATGATCGAAACGGTGATCGAGCTGATGGGCGACGCCTATCCGGTCTTGCGGCAGAAACAGACCGCGATCGCCGAAACGACCGCTCAGGAGGAAACCCGGTTCCTCGAGACCGTCGAGGGCGGTCTGGCGAGGCTGGACACCGTGTTCTCGGGTGGGGCGCGGGTCGTCGGTGGCGACGAGGCGTTCCGGCTCTACGACACCTTCGGGTTTCCGATCGATCTCACCGAATTGATCGCCCGGGAACGCGGGGCAACCGTCGACGTGGTCGGGTTCGAAGCCGCACTCGAGGCTCAACGGGCTCGGTCGCGGAGCGCTCATCAGGCGGCTCACCTTCAGCGAGGAGCGGCCCGGGCCCACGATGAACAGGGCTGGCGGGAACTCCGCAGTGAAGCGTCACGGTTCGTCGGGTACCAGACGACGAGGGCCGAGACCCGAGTGCTGGCCTTTCGTGCCGAGAATGGGCGGGTCGAGGTCATCCTCGCGGACAATCCGTTCTACGTCGAGTCGGGCGGCCAGGTATCGGACATGGGTTGGCTCGAGGGCGTTGGCTGGCGGATCGCGGTCGACCAGGTTCGGAAACACCCGCGAGGAACGGTCCTGTCGGGCCCCTGGACCGACGGAGCCCCGTTCGAACCGACCGATCTCGTGGCCGTGGTCGATGCCGGGCGCCGAAGCAACGTGGAGCGAAACCACAGCGCCACGCACTTGGTCCATTGGGCCCTTCGCAAACACCTCGGCGAGCACGTCCGGCAACAGGGGTCGCTGGTCGAGCCAGAACGGCTCAGGTTCGACTTCTCGCATCACGGGCCGATCGAGGCCGGACTGCTCGCGGCGATCGAGTTCGACGTCAACGAAGCGATCTGGGCGAACAACCCGGTCGAAACGCGGGAAATGCCTTTTCAGGAGGCACTCGCGCTTGGCGCCATGGCGTTTTTCGCGGACAAATACGGCGATCGGGTCCGGGTGGTGTCGATGGGGCCGAGTATCGAGCTATGCGGGGGCACCCACGTCGGGAGCACCGGGGCGCTTGGGCTGTTCCGGTTTGCGGGCCAAGGCGGCGTGGCGGCCGGGGTTCGGCGGATCGAGGCGGTGACCGGTCCGGGGGCCTATCGCGAGGTCGAGACCGTGATTTCGCGATTGGGGGCCGTTGCCCAGTTGCTCAAGTCGCAGCCGGACCAGGTGGCGAAGCGGGTGGAACACCTCCTGGGGGAACGGACCAAGTTGGAGGATCGCCTGGCTGCCGCGCTGAAGGGCGGAAGCAGCGCCGAGGCCGGCACCAGCCAGCGGCTCGAGGTCAGCGGGGTCGCGGTCACGGTGACCAGCTCCACGTTGGAGGCCCGCGACGAGATTGCCGCGGTGGCCGATCAATTCAGGGAGCGATCGACGAACGCCGTCTTGGTGCTGGTGACGGCCGCAGGCCGGGGCGGGATCCATGTGGCGGTGTCCGAGGACCTCGTGGCCCGGGGCAAGAAAGCGGGCGACTTGGTCAACCGGCTGGCGGCGTTGAGCGGCGGCAAGGGCGGTGGGCGCCCAGCCTTTGCCTCAGCCAGCGCGGGCGACCTCGCGAAGCTCGACCTCGTCACGGCAGGCGTTCCGGCGGTGGTCGGCCAATGGCTGGGTGGATGACCGCCGAGTGGCTTGACGGCCAATTGGCCGGGGCGCCGGAGGCATTGGTGGCGCGGACCCGAGCGTTCGCGGGGCAGAGCCCCTGCAACGCCGAGGGGCTTTCCGTGGCGGCCGCGGAGGCTCTCGGCGCCGCGATCGCGGCCGGCAACGAACGCCGGGGCGCGCTCGATCTCTTGGCTGCCGACGCCTTGGTGACCCTGGCTCTGGCCGCGCGCAACGAGGTCGACCCGGCCGGCTTGTCGCAGCTTGCCCGTTCCCTGCTGGATTCCCCGACTCGAGTGTGATCGACCTTCACTGCCACCTGTTGCCCGGGGTCGACGACGGCGCCAAGTCGGTCGACCAGGCCGTGGCGGTGCTGCAGCGGATGGCGGACCAAGGCATCCGTGAGATCGCCTTGACGCCTCATCTCGACGCCAGTCGGATCAGCGAAGGCCCGCCGCCCGAGCACGACGAGGCGTTTGCGATCCTCTCGCGGCAGGCACCCACCGAGATCCGGCTGGTGCGGGGCGCGGAGGTCATGTTGGACCGGCCGATGACCCCTCGGGCCCTAGCGACCCGTCGCGTCACGTTAGGCGGAACCCGCTTCATCCTGGTAGAATTCACCCGAATGGTCGCGGTTCCGGCGGCCACGGCCGCACTGGGTCAGCTGCTCAAGGCCGGCCTGGTGCCCGTGGTGGCCCACCCGGAGCGGTATCCCGCCTGCACCCCGACCGTGATCGAACGGTGGCGCGGCCAGGGCGTCAGGACTCAGGTCGATGCCAACACGCTGTTCGTCCCGACCGGGCGGGGCGCCCGGGCCCGGTCGCTGCTGGCCGCTGGCTTGGCAGATATCCTGGCGGCAGACAATCACGGCGACGACCGCTCCTTGGCGGAGCCGTACCAGCGGCTGGCGGACAGCGGGGGCGCTGCCCAAGCGGCGCTGTTGATGGTGGACAACCCGGCCGCCATCCTGGCTGACGAGGAGCCGATCGATGTGGCACCATTCGACGTGAAGATCTCATTGCTGACGAGGTTCAAAGGATGGATGGGCCAGGTCGGGGAATGATTGCCGAAATCGTGCGCCGCCGCTGTCGGGAAGCCGCCGATCTGATCGCGGGTCTCGATGGGCAAGCGGATCGGATCGCGGCGATCGCCGAGCAATACCGCCGAGCGTTTGTCGGGGGCGGGACGGTGTTCTTCGCGGGCAATGGCGGGAGCGCCGCCCATGCCCAGCACATCGCGGCGGAATACTCGGTTCGCTTCCGGGCCGAGCGACCGCCGTACCGGGCGATGGCGCTCACCCCGGACGCACCGGGCCTGACGGCGGCCGGCAACGACCTCGGGTTCGATCAGATCTACGCCCGGCAAATCGAGGCCCTGGCTCGGCCCGGCGACCTGCTCGTGGTGGTGAGCACTAGCGGCCAGAGCCCCAACTTGCTGGAGGCCGCCCGGGCCGCCCGCCGACGCGGGATCGCGGTCGTGGGGCTCCTCGGACGCGATGGCGGACTCCTGGCTGGTTTGGTGGACGATGCCCTGGTAGTTCAGAGTGGTGACACGGCCCGGATCCAGGAGGCTCACTTGGTCATCGATCACATCATCGTCGAAATGATCGAGCGGGGTGGCGCGTCATGATCACCCTAGCCGGTCGGTCGGTGCTGGTCACCGGAGGCTCGCGGGGGATCGGCAAAGCGGTCGCCCTGCTCGCGGCCAAGGCCGGGGCCGACGTCGCGATCACCTATCGGTCGCGGGCTGGTGACGCCGAGGCGGTGGCCAGACAGATACGCGACCTGGGCCGCCGGGCGTACATCGGCGGTGGCGACCACGCCGATCCCGCAGTCGTCGGTCGGATCTTTCGGGAGGTCAAGGCCGTCTTTGGTGGTCTCGATGGCTTCGTTGCGAACGCCGGCGTTTGGCCGCCGGCCGAGGTAGCGCTGCGGGACATGGCCGAGCGCCAGTGGCGAGGCACCATGATGCAAAACGTGGACGGGGTCTTCCACACCACGAAGGCGTCACTCGAATTGCTGCGGCCGGGCGGCGCCATTGTTCTCGTGTCGAGTACCGCGGGCCAGCGGGGCGAACCATTCCACGCCGACTACGCCGCGTCGAAGGGGGCCCTGATCTCGCTCACCAAAGCCTTGTGCGTCGAGTGTGCTCCGGGCATCAGGGTCAATTGTGTCGCGCCGGGCTGGGTCGACACCGAGATGGTTGCCAGTGCCCTCGAGGGCTCCGAGCGCGATCGGGTCACGGCGGGCATTCCGCTCGGGCGGATTCCGCCTCCGGAGGACATCGCCGGACCGATCGTCTTCCTGCTGAGCGCCTGGGCGCGACACATCACGGGTGAGGTCCTCAACGTCAACGGGGGAAGCGTGTTGTGCGGGTAAGCCCGGCCAAGGTCCGGCGGGCGTGACGGCCCGGGCCAGGCTCGACCTTCCCGCCGAAGTGGTCGAGATCGCCACGACGCTCGAGGCGGCGGGGCACGAGACGTGGTGCGTCGGCGGGGCGCTTCGGGACGCTCACTTCGGCACGGTGCCCGATGACGTCGACCTCGCCACCAGCGCCACGCCGGATCAGGTTCAGTCGCTGTTCCGGCACACCGTGCCGGTGGGAATCAAGTTCGGCACCGTCGGGGTGTTGGATCGCCACCGCCGGCTCCACGAAGTCACCACCTTTCGACACGACGTCCAAACGGATGGCCGCCACGCCGTGGTGGCGTATGGGGCCTCGCTCGAGGACGACCTGGCTCGCCGGGATTTCACCATCAACGCCATGGCGTATCACCCGCTGCGCGGCGAGTGGCGCGATCCGTTCGGAGGAGCGGCCGACCTCGAACGGCGGGTGATTCGGGCGGTCGGGAACCCCGCCGACCGGTTCCGCGAGGACTACCTCCGGATTCTCCGGGCCATCCGTTTCGCCGCGCGGCTCGATTTCTCGATCGACCCGGCCACCTGGTCGGCCGCGATGGCCGAGGCCGGCGGGCTGGACCGGCTCTCGGCCGAACGGGTCCGGGATGAATGGTTCCGGAGCCTCGAGACGGCCCAGTCGCTGGAGCGGATGATCCGGCTCTGGCACGACGTTGGGGCCGCCCGCCAATGGATGGCCGGTCTGGTGACCCACTCGCCGTTCCCACCGGGGCCGATCGAGCCGCGCGACCCGGTGGCGCTCACGGCGGCGCTGGTCGCCGACCCGGTTGGCACCTTGGGCCGACTCAAGGCATCGGGGGCGGAGATCGAGCGGGTCGGACGGATCGTGGCGGGCCCGCGGATTCCCGAGAGCGGGGATGAGCGGGTGGTCCGCAGGTGGCTCGCGGCGGTCGGTCCGGCCGCCGACGACCTGATCCTGCTCGACCGGTGGCGGACGGGCCGGCCGGGGTGGGTGACGCCGATCGTCTCGGTCATCCGATCTCGGCGAGACCCGCTGACCCGGTCGGACCTCGCGGTGAGCGGGGCCGATCTGATCGCGGCCGGGATCGGTCCGGGGCCACACCTCGGCCGAGTCCTGGCCGAGCTGCTCGACGCGGTGCTCGACGACCCGGGCAGCAACCGTCGCGAGGTATTGTTGGCTCGCGCGCGCCGGGTGCCGTGACGGACGGAGGGCTGTTCGCGCCGGCGGGACCGCTCGCCGATCGGATCCGGCCGCGGTCACTCGAGGAGTTCGTCGGCCAGCGTCATCTCCTGGCTCCGGGGAAGGCGTTAGGCGACGCCATCCGCCGAGGCGACCTCACCTCGACCATCTTCTGGGGGCCGCCCGGCGTCGGGAAGACCACCCTGGCCCGACTGGTCGCCCAGCACACCGGCCGCGAGTTCGTGGGGTTCAGCGCGGTGACCGAGGGCGTGCCCAGGGTCCGCGAGATCATCAAGGAAGCGGAAGCCCGCCTCGTCCTCGGGCGGGGCACCATTCTCTTCTGCGATGAGATCCACCGATTCAACCGGGCCCAGCAGGATGCGTTCCTGCCGCACGTCGAGCGGGGCACCATCACCCTGATCGGCGCCACGACGGAGAACCCCAGCTTCAGCCTCAATGGGGCACTGTTGTCGCGGGCCAGGGTCTTCGTGCTCGAGTCGCTAGCGGCGGCGGATCTGATGGCCTTGCTCCGGCGGGCGTTGTCCGACGACGATCGCGGGCTCGGGGCCCAGGGTGTCACGGCCGACGACGCGGCGCTCGCCGCGATCGCGGTTCAAGCGGACGGAGATGCCCGGCTCGCCTTGACCACTCTCGAGGCGGCGGCACTTCACGTCGGACTGCGCGGTCATCTGACCGAGGCGGTGTTGAGCGAGGTGCTGGCGCGACGGGTCCCCCGGTACGACGCGACGGGGGAGGAGCATTACAACCTGCTCTCGGCGTATCACAAGGCACTCCGGGGGAGCGACCCTGACGGGGCCTTGTATTGGGCCGCCCGGATGATCGAGGGCGGGGAAGATCCCCGCACCCTGTTCCGGCGGGCGATCGCGATGGCGGCCGAGGATATCGGCTTGGCCGATCCCAACGCCTTGCTCATGGCGGTGGCGGCGCAGTCCGCCTACCAGGTGCTCGGGCCGCCGGAGGGGTATCTACCACTGGCCGAAATGACCATCTACCTCGCGACCGCGCCGAAATCCAATAGCACGGTCGTGGCACTCGGGGCGGCGTTCGACGCGGCCCGGACGACCCCGGCAGAACCGGTGCCCCTGCACCTTCGAAACGCCCCGACGAGCCTGATGAAGGACCTGGGATACGGCACGGGGTACCGATATGCTCACGATGGGCCGGGTCATTACCTTCCCCAGGACTACCTTCCAGCCGCGCTCAAGGGGACTGCTTTCTACTCGCCGGGGACCATCGGCTTCGAGACGAAGGTGGCGGAGCGGCTCCGGTGGTGGCGGGAACGGTCCAGGGACTCGGAACCCAAGGGAGACTGACAATTTCAAGGACCATGATCGACGTGGCGCCGCCGGTCGAACGAGCCGTGCTGGTCGGGGCGCCGCGGAAGGGCAGTGACGACGCAGCGCATCTGACAGAGCACCTCGACGAGTTGGCTCGATTGGTGGACACGGCTGGGGCGCTCGTCGTCGGCCGGTTGTCGCAGCAGGTCGCGACCCCGAATCCCGCAACCCTGATCGGAGAAGGAAAGGTCGTCGAGCTCGAGGCGTTGATCGCCGAGCTCGGGGCGACCCTGGTGATCTTCGACGAGGAACTGGCCCCGGTGCAGGGCGCCAACCTCGAAAAGCAGCTCGGGGTTCGGGTCATGGATCGGGCGGAAGTCATTCTCGACATCTTCTCCACTCGGGCCCGGACCGCCGAGGCCAAGCTGCAGGTGGAGCTGGCGCAGCTCGAGTATCTGTTGCCGCGGTTGGCCCGAATGTGGACGCACTTGTCCCGAATCCGGGGCGGTATCGGTCTGCGAGGGCCCGGCGAAACCCAGCTCGAGACCGACCGCCGGATGATCCGCAAGAAGATCCAGCACCACCGGGCCAAGCTCCGCGACGTGGCGCGGCATCGAGAAGTGCTGCGATCGGGCCGCCAGGCGATGCTCTGCGCCGCGCTGGTTGGCTACACCAACGCTGGCAAATCGAGCATTCTCCGAGGGCTGACGGGCGAGCGAGAGATCGTCGTGGAGGACCGGCTTTTCGCGACGCTGGATACGCTGACCCGGGAGGTCGATCTCGGCGGCGGGCAGAAAGCGCGGGTTACCGATACGGTGGGCTTCATCCGGAAACTTCCCCATCACTTGGTGGCCAGCTTCCGGGCGACCCTCGAAGAAGCGCGCGGCGCCGATGTGCTCCTTCACGTGGTCGACGCGAGCCATCTGGAATGGGAGGAGCACATTCGGGTCGTCGACCAAGTCCTGGCCGAGCTCGAGCTGTCGGACAAAGCAGTGATCATGGTGTTCAACAAGGCGGATCGGCTGGCGGATCCGGCCGGATTCGCCATCCGGGCGACCTCGCTGTTTGGCGACGCGGTCGTGGTGAGCGCCGTCGCGGCCGAGGGGCTTACCGCTCTGAAGGCGCTCCTCGCGGCGAAGAGCCGGGCCCTCCGGCCGCCGGTGCGGGTCGTGGTGCCTGCGACCGATGGGAAGCGGATTGCCGAGGTGTATCGGTCTGGGGAGGTGGTTTCGCGGGAGGACACCCCGGAAGGCGTAGCGTTTCTGGTGAGGCTGGAGGACTGGAAGGCCAAGCGGTTGGGGGAAGCGGCCAGGGGAACCACCGAGTGACCGCCTGATGCTAGTCTCGAACGCCTTTCGCTACAGCCTGGCACGCGGTCTTCCTGGGTTGGCCAATTTCTTCGCTTTGGCGCTCTTCACCCGGCTGCTCGGGCCGACCGGGTATGGCTCGTATGCGTTGGTGATCGCGACGGTTGGGTTAGCCTACGCGGTATTGTTCCAGTGGCTCAGCCTGGCGACGCTGCGATTCGCGCAGTCGCAGTTGGCCGATCGGGCGACCGTGCTCGTGTCGGTCCGGCGGTGGTATTGGCGGATCGCGGCAGTGGTGGTGGTGCTGGTCGCCGGGGTCGCGATCGTCGGGGTTCCCGACTTGCCGCGTCCGACGATCGTGCTGGCGGGGGTGCTGCTGCTGGCGCACGCCTGGGTCGAGATCAACCTGATGTTGGCGAGCGCCGATCGGCGCCCGGGGCGCTACGGTTGGCTCGCGGGGGTCAAGGCGGGTGGGGTGCTGCTGTTCGGCGCGATCGGGGCGTGGAGTGGTTACGGGTTTGGCGGAGTCGTGGCGGGGGCCTGCGTCGGGTTGGTATTGCCGGCGATTTGGGCGGCGGCGCGCGACTGGCGGGGCCTCGCGGCTGGAGGGGTAGCGGCGACCGAGGTGGCGCTAGGTCGATACGGGGCCCCTCTGGCGGTGACCTACCTGCTCGATTTCATCATCAGCACATCCGACCGGTTGCTGATCGGGGCGATGCTGGGGGCCGCCGCCGCGGGGACCTACGCGGCGGCCTACGATTTGACCCAGCAGTCGATGTGGACGCTGATGATGATCGTCAACCTGTCGGCGTATCCCTTAATGATGACCGCGGTAGAGCGAAGCGATGCGGTGGCGTTAGGGGCGCTGGGCCGCCGCCACATCGGTCTCCTGCTCGGAATCGGCCTGCCCGTCGCGGCTGGGCTGGCGGTGCTGGCGCCAGGGATCAGCACCGCGGCCTTCGGCTCGGCTTTCGCTCGCGAGGCAGCCACGGTGCTTCCGATCGTCGCCGTCGCGATTCTCCTCGGTGGCCTCAAATCCTATTACTTCGACTTAGCGTTCCAGGCTGGACGATCGACAAAGGGCCAGCTCATTGTCGCGGCCGTGGCCGGGGTGGCCAACCTGGTGCTCAATATCCTCTGGATTCCGCGGTTCGGGCCGACCGGCGCGGCCGCCGCGACCCTGGCCGCGTACGGCCTCGGGTTGGGCTTGAGCGTCGTGGCCGGGCGGCGAGTCGTTCCGTTGCCGTTCGGCGGCGCGGACGCCGGCAAACTCCTGTTGGCCGCCACCGCGATGCTGCTGGTGCTCTATCCCTTCCGGGCGGGTGATGGGTTGCCAGCGCTCGCCGCCAAGATCGTCGTGGGCGCGGCCGTCTACGCCACGATTTGTTGGTTGACCAACCCCGCGGGTGTTCGAGATGGGATCCGAGCCTGGTGGCATTCGCGAGCCGCGGGGCCGCCGGCCACCGGGTGGTCGTCGTAGTCAGGGCGGTCGAGCCATGTGCGGAATAGCCGGGTTCTTCGGCCCTCCATTCGACTCGGCCGAAGGCGACCGGATCGTCTCCCGGATGAGTACCGCACTTCGGCACCGGGGCCCGGACGACGCCGGAACCTGGATCGACGGATCGGCCGGGATCGCGCTGGGCCATCGCCGGCTGGCGGTCCTCGATACTTCGGACCGGGGCCGCCAACCGATGGTGTCACCGAGCGGCCGGTTCGTCATCACGTACAACGGTGAGATCTACAATTTCGTAGCCTTGCGGCGCGAGGAGGAGCGCCGCGGCACCAGGTTCCGGGGCACTTCGGACACCGAGGTACTCGTTGCACTGATCGATCGCCTGGGTGTACGAGAAGCGACCTGTCAGCTGGCAGGGATGTTTGCGTTCGCGGTCTGGGACCGTCGAGAACGATCCGTTTACCTAGTTCGAGATCGGATCGGCGAGAAGCCGCTCTACTACGGGGCGGTGGCAGGCACATGGCTGTTTGGCTCGGAACTCAAGAGCCTGGCGTGTCACCCGGTCTGGACGGGTCGGATCGATCCGGTCGCCGTCAGCCTTTACCTTCGCTACAACTACGTCCCGACGCCTCACTCGATCTTCGAGGGAATTCGGAAGGTCGACCCCGGCACGATCGTCACGGTGTCGGAGGGTGGGCGGTTCGCGAGGGAGACGTACTGGGACCTTCAGGCAGCGGTGGCCGATGGACTGAGCAATCCGGTGGCTGATGGCACCGATGGAATCTCCCTTCTCGAGGAACGGCTGTTGGCAACGATCGGCGAAAGATGCTGGCGGATGTGCGCCGCACCCCGCTATAGACCCGGCCCAGGCGCGGATACAGCGCGGTTTCCAACTGCCCGAGGGTGAGACTGCCGACGTAGACCTGGCCTACTTGGGGGATGACGACGAACCCTTCTCGGGTCACTTCCAGGGTGTGGGCCACCTCGACATCCCCAGTGAGAATGAGGACCAGGACATCACCGGGCCCGAGGCGATAGGACGGGTCGACCGGACCAGTCGTCGGCGGCTGGAACTGGGTGCTAACCCGCCGGAACACATCGAGACCGAAAACCCGGAGTCGTTTCGCGCCGGTATCCGGTTGGGGAAGGTCGCGTCGGAGCAGGCCCGGCTCGCCGGGAACGCTATCCGTCGCCAGCGGGTCGAATTCGCCCACGGTGGCCAAACCCAGGGCCCGGACGGCCTCGAGCACGCGGCTGACCGGCTCAGCACCCTCGATCCCCGCTCCATCGGCCGTCAGATAGGCGTCGAGCAAATTCCCGGCATAGCCCGAGGCGATCAGGCGACTCCTGATCTGCTCGGCGGAGAGGCCCGAGGTGGCGATTCGCTGGCGCAACTGGGCGGTGAGATCCGGCTGGGTTTGGAGCAGCGCCCTGACTTGATCGTTGCCCGGCCGCTGAGCCGGGGCCACGGTCGCCAGGGTGGCGGTCAGGAGAACCGCCGTGAGCAGGATGGCTCGCATCTAGACTCCTTTGCCCTCCGGGGCTCCGGCCGCCACGAACGCGACCGTCGCCCGCCAGAAATCGAGTGTCGCCGCGGCGACGGCGCTGGGAACGAACCGAGTGAGGACCCGGTCGCGGGCCCGGGCACCTAACGCTCGACACGAGGCTGGATCGGCCACCCACCCTTGAATGGTGGCCGCCATCGCCTCGGTGTCGTCCGCGATCACCCCCGCCTCGCCAACGAGGTCCGGCAGGCAGCCGGCTCTGGTGACGAGCGGCGTGACGCCGTGACCCATCGCGTCGAGTACGGTCGGTGAATGATACTCAACCCAATGGGCGGTATCCCGCGAAGGCGCCACCAGACAGTCGATTTCGCGCCAGAGCGCCTCCGTCGTGTCCCGCCGAATTCCACCGCGCCACTCGACCCGGGACGCCAGTCCGCGCTGCTGGATCTCCCGCTCGAGGAGCTCCTGTTCCGGTCCCGTGCCCACCACGATCAACCGCCAGCGGCCGAAGGTTCGACCCAGGGCCGCGATGAGGTCGAGGGCGCCGCGTTCCGGAACCAATCGACCGACGAACCCCACCGTCAGATCCGGGCCGCGCCCTTCGCTCGCGAGCGGCGGCGGCACCGGCACCCCGGCGAGCGGGATGACCGCCGCGATGGCGCGCGGGGCGACCGATCGCAGCTGTCCCATGGTCACCGTGCTCTCGCCGGCCACGCCGGCGGCGTATTCGAGGGTCGCAGTCTGCCGGCGCCGACTGAGCCACCCCATTTCGCGGTCGACGGGCTGACGGGCAAAGAGAACGTAGGGGATTCCAGCCGCCCGCGCCGCGGCCGCCGCACTGGCGGCCAGGCGACTCTCCGGATCCAACTCGAGGTGGACGAGATCGGGGCGCTCCGTCGTGATGAGCTGACGAAGGGCCTTGGCGGTGAGGGACACGGCGGTTCGCTCTGGGTCAGTCGTCTCGGTGATCGCGAGTCCGCTGACTCGTTGCCCCCGGCCTTCGGGGTCGGCGCCATCGGTGGCGACAACCAAATCCGCGCCCAGGGCGGCGATCGCCCGGTATTTCTCCCACATCGCCGGAACTCTGATGTACTTGGAGAGGACGAGGATCCGCACGGTCCGGTATTATGGCCGGTGTCAACCCGACAGCCAAGGTCCCGCCCGCCCGGTGCATCGCGAGGCGGAGCGGCCTTATCTTGCGTGGCGACGGGCCCTTAGCTCAGGCGGTTAGAGCAGCGGACTCATAATCCGTAGGTCCTGGGTTCGAATCCCAGAGGGCCCATGAGTCGGAAGCGGCGCTGTCGAGCATGTTGACGCTCTTGCGGCAGGAAGCAGGTCTCCGACCCCACCGGGTGCAGCTTCCCGCGCGCCCACCTTTTGGCACGCTGGCACATTGCGGCGGGGGTTCGCTCCCGCCAGCCGACGCCGTATCGATCGCCCCTTATCCAAACATGTGTCGTTGCGAGTTTTGACAGTTGTTGCAGTCCCAAGTGGTTTGCTGGCAAGGATTTCGCATAGAGAGGGTGTGCCTGAACTGGCCGGAGCGGAGGATGCAACCTTCGGCACAGGGAAAGCAGACGTGCGAGATCAACGCGGCCAATCATTTGGGGGGGGAGATGAAGTTCTCGAGACTGTCGGCAGTACTCGCGGCGGCGCTGGTCCCGGCAACACTGGCGGCTCAACCGGTCCAAGTCGATATCAATACGACTTATTCGCTGGCCGGTGGATTCTATCGGTACGCCTCCTCAGTAGGGTGGTATTTCACACCGTCTTCGACGTTTTTTCTGACGGCGATTCAGACCCGATTCAATCCTGCTGCAGGTCCTAACGTCGACCGCAGCGTATCGGTCGAGCTCTGGAACGATCGCCCCGCGGTTGGTGGATCGATCCTGGCTAGCGGGAGCTTCCAGTCGAATTCGGCTTTGGGCGTATTCGGCGGCGCAGGGTTCGCACCGGTTCTACTGCAAGCTGGAATCCAGTATTTCATAGGATTTAGGAACGTGCAGGGGCTTGGTTACAACTACACTCGGGATCCAGGCGCGCAAAGCTTGGGGCCGCAGTACTATTCGCTTGGGCCGATTTTCACCGACGATAACTACGGTTCGGGTGGGGTCAGTGGTCCGGAGCAAGGGAGCCCGAACCTCATCTTGACGGGATACGACGTCTCGACCGTACCCGAGCCGATGACCATGGTGCTTCTGGCCACGGGTCTCGCGGCCATGGGCGGGGTCGGGCTGATCAAACGCCGCCGGCAGTAGTTGTAGCACTCGCAGCGCTGCTGTATCCGAGTCGACGCGCCGGTCCCGTTGGGGCCGGCGCGTCGTTCGTTTGAGCGCTTGCTCGGGGCAGCAGCGGCCATTAGACTTGCCCGCCCGGGGCGGTTAGCTCAGCTGGTTAGAGCGCTGGTCTCACATACCAGAGGTCGGGGGTTCGATCCCCTCACCGCCCACTCGCGATCCCGATCCCGCTCAGATCGCTCCGCCTCGCCGCCACCGCCCAATCGCGTCGAACTGCTCCTCGTAGGCCGCCAGCACTTCCTCCGGGAGCACGGTGGCCACACCGGCCTTGCCGACCTCGATTCCGGCCGCGTAGTTGGCCAGAAAGGCCGCTTCGGCGATCGTGGCACCCGCCGCCAGGCCGTTCGCCATCCACGCTGTCACCGTGTCGCCCGCGCCCGAGACGTCGAAGACCTCCCGCGCCTTGCTTGGAATTCGCCACCGCGTGCCCTCCGCCGTGACCAGCGCCATCCCCTCGGCGCCCAGGGTGACCAGCAGGTTGTCGACCGCGAGGCGTTCCCGGGCTCGGGCCAGCGCGCTCGGGTCTCCATCGAGGTCGAAAGCAGCTCCCAGCGCGGCCTCGAGTTCCCGCCGATTGGGCTTGAACACCGTCGCGCCGGAGTAATCGAAGAAATGGAGGAATTTGGGGTCGACCACCACGGGAATGGCGCGCCGGCGGGCCGCGGCGATGACGTCGCGGATGAGCGCGGGGCCCAGGACGCCCTTGTTATAGTCCTCGAGGACCACGGCGTCGGCGGAGGCGAGGGTCGCCTGGACCGCGGCCCACAGTCGAGCCAGGTCGTTGGTTTCCAGCGGGGCGTCGTCTTCCTCGTCGATCCGGACCACCTGCTGGCCCCGAGCGATAACCCGGGTCTTGGTGGTGGTCGGCCGGGCGACGACCGGGACCAGGTAGCGGTCGTCGATCCCTTTTTGGGCCAACTCCCGCCGGATCAGCAAGCCATTTTCATCCTCGCCGATGACACCGCTCAACATCGCGACGCCACCCAAAACCGCGACATTGGCCGCGACGTTGGCGGCACCGCCGAGACTTTGACGAGCCTTCCGGACCGCGACGACCGGCACCGGCGCCTCGGGCGAGAGCCGGTCGGTATCGCCAACCAGGTACCGGTCGAGCATCACATCCCCAATGATCATGACCCGGCGGCCGCGCACGGCGGCGAGGAGCTGCTCCACCCGTTCTCTTGGGGGTGGCGCCAAGATGTCAGTCACCGAAGTACTCCTCCGAAAGACGTCCCGATGGTCGCCTGGATCCGGGCCTCGATTCCGGATCGCTGCCGCCCGGCCAAATGGCTCGCGTTGGTGGTCTGCTGCCATCCCGCGGCAGCTTGCACCCCAAGTCCTCGCTCGGCGCCCGCCACGGAAAGGCCCAAGCGCCAGGTTCGCTCGACCGTGCCGATGAGCAGCTCCGGTGTGTTCCGCAATTCCGGCCCCACCGGGAAGGGCCGATCGATCCGGCCCTGACCCTGGAACGCCACCGCCAGCTCCGGCGCCACCAGCCATTGGTCGCGGACCGGCAGCTCGACCCGGGCGTCGAATCGGACCAGGTCGGTGAAATGGGGGCCGATGCCGATGCCCCGATCGAGGAAGCTCTGCGCCGAATCGGTGGTCCGATAGGCCAGGGCATTGACGACACTTGCAGCTGCCCGCCAGGCCAGCCGTTGGCCTAGCGGGCCGGATCCGGCGAGGGTGACGGCCCATCGACCGGGGTGCCGGTCTTCGCCCGTGACGGAATCCGGTTTGGTTCGCCACCGGTCGTCGACCATGGCTTGCCCTTGGAGGCGAAGTCCCGATCCGACCCGCCAGGTGAGGTCGCCGCCGATGATGGTGTTGCGTTGATCCGGGAGCCCGAGCTGAATCGGGAACGAAAACAATACCAAGGGATTGAAGGTACCGGCCGTCGGCGACGACCCGCCCGATCCACTCACGATCATGGTTTCCCAGAGCGCGACGTCGAGACGGCTGCTCAGGCGGGCGCTCAGGCGATGGGCCAGAAAATAACGCCGATGATCGGTGCCATCGCTCGATCGCATCGCCGGCAACGAAGCGCCCAACAGCTGCACCTGGATGTCTCGAAGCGGGATCTCCAGCGCGAGGTCGGTCCGCGGGTAACCGTAGTTGGCGATCGACAAGCCGAGCGAACCGGTGGGGCCCCAGTTGCGGTCCATCTGACCGAACCACAGCCTGACATGCTTGAACTGAGCCGACAGGTAACCCTCGGCGAACCGGTAGGCCTGGCTCTTGGTGCGCTGGATCCCGCCCCCAGCCCAATCTGGATCGAGCTTGAGCCGGTTCTCCGCCATCGGGCGGGAGGCGACCACCAGGTTGCCGAACACCCCCTCGAGTCCCACTTCACCATAGCCTCGAACGCCACCGTCTCCTCCGGGGTGGATCGGGTCCCGGCGCGCCGCCGTGAACGCTTGCGCGCCGGCTGCGGGCGCGACCCGAAACCAGGCATCGGACCTGGGTCGCTCGAGCACGCTCCGAAGGGCAGTCGTGATCGATCCTCCCTTTGGCGAAGCCTCCTGTCGATCGAGAGCCGCGAGGATGTCGGCGACGCGAAGCGGCCGGATCTGCGGCGACGGATCACGCAGTTCGCCCCGAGCGATCAGCCATTCGACCAGGGGCATGGCGGGGTGGTCGAGCGGCAGATACGGCGACGCCTGGGAAAGCGCCGTCGAGGCGGAGGCGACGAGGAGGACGAGCCCGAGGCGCACGCTCGGAATGTAACCCGGGGGCCAGCTATGTTTCGCCGATGCAACCCTTGCGCGTCGAGGCCAGCCGGGGGCCGTTGGTCGAGTCGATCCATCCGGTCTCCGTGGCCGTCGTCGATGCCGAGGGACGTCTCACCGCCCAGGCCGGCGACCCAACGCTGGTCACCTTCTGGCGGTCGGCCGCCAAGCCCTTTCAGTCGATGCCCCTGGTTGCCGACGGTGCCGCCAGCCGTTTCGGCCTCGACGACGAGGAACTGGCCTTGACGTGCGCCTCCCACTCCTCCGAGCCGGCCCACTTGGCCGTGGTCGATCGGATGCTCCAGAAGATCGGGGAACCCGAAACGGCCCTGGCGTGCGGCCCCCATCCGCCACTGTCGCCGGAGGTGGCAACCGCGGTCGTTCGGGAGAGGGCGGTGATGTCGCCGCGGTGGAGCAACTGCTCCGGGAAGCACGCCGGCATGCTGGCGTTGGCCAAGCACCACGGCTGGCCGACCGCCGGATACCAGCGGGCGGGTCACCCGCTCCAGGATCGGTTGCTGGTCGAGGTGAGCCGCTGGACCGAGGTCGACCCGGAGCGGATTCACCGCGCGGTCGATGGCTGCACCACGGTCTGTTACGGCTTGCCCCTCGCCGGAATGGCGCTTGGCTACGCCCGGTTCGGGGTCTCGGCCGACCCTGCGGCGCGCCGTCTCTGGACCGCGATGACCTCGCGGCCGTTCATGATTGCGGGCACCGGACGAACCTGCACCGAGGTCATGACCACGATGCCTGGCGAAATCGTCGCCAAGATCGGAGCCGACGGGATCTACTGCGCCGCCTTGCCGCGCCACCGCCTCGGTCTGGCGCTCAAGGTTCACGATGGCGACATGTCGGCGTCGAGCGTCGCCCTGATCGCGGTGCTCGATCAACTCTTCGGCCATTTGGGCGATGATGCCTCGGCGAGCGCACTGCTGGCTCGCGGGTTGGGGGGCGACAAGCCGATCGTCTCGACCCGGGGGGAACCGGTCGGGGCCGTTCGGGTGGCCGGCCGCCTCGCGTTTTCCTGAACCGCGGCGGCGGCAAAACGGTTACCAGGGAACCCCGGAACGAGCCTATCATGGAGCGACTGGACGAACCCACCGAGGCCCTGGTTCGGCTCGCGGCCGCCATCGCGGCTGGCGACGAGGGGTTGATTGCCCAGCGAGCCCAAGTAGCGCTGGCAGCCGCCGTTCCCGCCATCTGGGTCGACGAGCTGCTGCTCCAGTCCATCCTGATGGTCGGGTATCCGCGGGCGCTCGTCGCCGGCCATTGCTGGCGTCAAACCGTGGGGCGGCCCGCCGAGTGGCTCGAGGATGGCACCGATTACTCACAGCTGGCCGTGTGGGAACAACGCGGTAACGCGACTTGTGGCGTCGTGTATGGGAGCAACTTCGAAAAGCTGCGCGACAACGTGGCGGCGTTGCACCCGGCGATGGCCGCCTGGATGGTCCGCGAGGGCTACGGCCGGACCCTCTCTCGTCCAGGCCTCGATCTCGGTCGTCGGGAGCTGTGCGTGATCGCCCAGACCACGGCACTCAGAGCGTCGCGCCAACTGCACTCGCATTTGCGGGGGGCCCTGCACGCCGGGGTGAGCCCCGAGGTGATCCGTTCGGCCCTCGCCGCCATCACGCCTGAGGTGGGGCCGGACGGCGTGGCGTTCGCTCAAGCGTTGTGGGGACGGGTAAAGGGATGAGCTTCGTCGATACCGTGCAAGTCCGAGTCGCGGCCGGCACCGGAGGGTCGGGTGCTTCGTCGTTCGCTCGGTTCAAGTTCGTGCCCAAGGGCGGCCCGGACGGTGGGGACGGCGGTCACGGTGGCAGCGTCTTCGTGGTAGCGGACGGCAACCTCACCACGCTGCTGGATTATCGGTACCGGAACCAGTGGAAGGCCGAACGGGGCCAGCACGGCAAGGGGAAGACCCAGACCGGTGCTTCGGGAGACGACATCGAGCTGCCGGTGCCGCCAGGCACGATCGTTCGCGATGCCGATTCGGGTGAGCAGCTCGGGGAGCTGCTGGTGACCGGTGAACGGCTCCTCGTCGCGCGGGGAGGGCGCGGTGGCCGGGGGAACGCTCGGTTCGCCACCGCGACCCACCGGGCCCCGCGAGAGTGGGAGCCTGGGGAGGCCGGGCAAGAGCGGACCCTCGAGTTCGAGCTCAAGTTGATCGCCGACGTTGGCTTGGTGGGCGAGCCGAACGCGGGCAAGAGCACCTTGCTGTCGGTGATCTCCGCGGCCCGTCCGAAAATCGCCGACTATCCTTTTACCACCCTGGAGCCGAACCTCGGGGTGGTGGCGATGGGAGACCATCGGACCTTCGTCGTGGCCGACATCCCGGGGATCATCGAAGGCGCGCACCGGGGTCGGGGTCTCGGCCTGCAGTTCCTTCGCCACGTCGAGCGGACCCGGGTGTTGGCATTCCTGGTGCCCGCCGACGATCCGGACCCGGCGGCCAGCTACCATCGGCTCCGTCACGAGGTCCGCCAGTACAGCGCGGTCCTGGCCGACAAGCCGCACATCGTGGTCGTTTCGAAGGGCGACCTCCTGGGGCCCGACGGGGTGCCGCCCCTCCTGGAGGGGGCCACCGGGCCGTCGATCGTGTTGTCGGCGGCGACCGGTGCCGGGGTCGAAGAGTTCAAGCGGCTCTGCTGGCGATCGATTCAGGACGCCAAGGCCATCGATGCTGCCGCGAGCTGAGCTCGACGCGTACCTCTGCCTCGCCCTGACGCCAGGTCTCGGACCCGTTCGGCTCGCGGCGCTTCGCCGGGCCTTCGGGTCGTACGCGACTGCGCTCCTGGCTCCCCGGCGGGAGCTTCGCGCGGTCGACTCGATGAACGCCGAGGCGGCCGCGGCAGTCGCCGGCGCCGATCCGGTGGTCGCGGCTGCCGCGATCGAATCGACGCAACGGATCGGGGCGGTGACTCTCACCCCGTTCGACCGCCAGTATCCCGAATCGCTCCGGCTGATCGCCGACCCGCCGCCGGTGCTGTTCTGTCTGGGGCGCCTGGAGTTACTCGATCGGCCGGCCGTCGCCATCGTCGGGACCCGGCGGCCGACCCCCTATGGCGTCCAGGTGACCCGGGACGTCGCCGCCGCGGCGGCTGGCGGGGGACTCGCGGTGGTGAGCGGGATGGCCCGCGGGCTCGACGCGGTCGCCCACTGGGCGGCGGTCGGTCACCCCGGATCGACGGTTGGAGTGCTGGGGAACGGCCTCGCCGTCGTCTACCCGGCTTCTAACCAGTCTTTGTACCAACGGATCGCTCGCGATGGTCTCCTGGTGAGCGAGTATCCGCCCAACCAGCGGCCCCACCGAGGCTCGTTCCTGGCCCGCAACCGGGTGATCAGTGGTCTCGCCCGGGTGACGGTGGTCACCGAAGCGCCGCACAAATCGGGGGCGCTCGATACCATCGACAAGGCCAACGAGCAAAGTCGCGAGGTGCTGGTCGTTCCGGGTCCGATCACCAGCGACCGGGCGGCCGGCTCCAACGAGCTGCTCCGCTTCGCGTTGCCTTATCTCGGCCCGGCCGATCTCTTTGCCCACTATCCTGGCTTCGGGGCGACCGGGCCGGCCGCCCCCCGCGGCGGCCCCGCGTTGCCGCCACGGCTCAAGACGGTCTTTGCCCAAGTCGACGAGACGCCGCGATCGGTCGACGAACTGGCCCGGTCGCTGCAACTCGAATCGGCGGCGGTCGCGGCGGTCCTGACCGAGCTCGAGGTTGCCGGTCTCGTTGCGACCGGGCCTGGCGGTGGGTTTACCCGGTCGAGCTAGCCAGGCCCGATCCCGATGCACCTCTACGTCCACGTCCCCTTCTGCGCTCGGCGCTGCTCCTACTGCGACTTCGCCATCGCGGTGAGACGCCGTGACCCGTCGGCGGCGTTTCGCGACGCCGTCAGAGCCGAGCTCGGCCAGCTCTTCGCGGCGACCGTGCCGTTCGAGGGCCGGATCGAAACGGTCTACTACGGCGGCGGGACGCCCTCGCGCCTCGATCCCGGCGTGTTGGCCGAGATCCACCGCGACCTCGCCGATCGCTTCGACCTGGCACCCGACGCCGAAGTGACGCTCGAAGCCAACCCCGAGGACGTCGACCACACCCGGGCCGCGGCCTGGCGTTCGGCGGGGATCAACCGGGTGTCGCTCGGAGTGCAGAGCTTTTCTCGGGAGGTTCTCCGCTGGATGCATCGGTCCGACGATCCCGAGCAGGTCGATCGGGCGGTCTCGTCCCTTCGAGGTGCCGGCATCGCCAACATCTCATTCGATCTCATCTACGGACTGCCGAGCCAGCTGGCCCGGCACTGGACCTCGGAACTCGACCGGGCCTTTGCGCTCGGGATTGACCACCTGTCGCTCTACGCCCTCACGGTCGAGTCCGGGACTCCGCTCGGCCGATGGACCGAGCGGGGAACCGTGGTACCCGCCGCCGACACCGTGGCGGAATCCGAGTACCTCGCCGCTTGCGCCGCGATTCGGCAACGGGGATGGCACCACTACGAGGTGTCGAACGCCGCCCGACCGGGGTTCGAGTCGCGCCACAATTTGGGGTACTGGCGTCGCCGGCCCTACCTCGGGCTGGGCCCCTCGGCCCACAGCGCGGCCGGTGATCGCCGCTGGTGGAATATTCGGGAATGGGAGGCATATCGGCGGGCGGCCGGGCGGGGGGATCTCCTGGTGGCGGGCGAGGAGCGGTTGACCGCCACTCAGGTCAGGCTCGAGGAAGCCTACCTCGGTCTTCGGTGCGTTGATGGCGTCGCGGCATCATCCCTGCCTGAAGCAATTGTTTCGCAGTGGCTGGCTGCCGGTTGGGCCGGCCTTGTTGGCAGCCAAGTGGTGCTGACGGCCCGGGGGTGGCTTCGGCTCGACGGGTTGGTTCGCCAGGCAGGAGTGGCCTAAATTACTGTGATGCAGAGAGTTGACGGATTGACCGAGCGCCAGGTTCGAGTCCTGGACGCGATCGTGAAACTCTATGTGGAAACGGCCGAACCGGCGGCAAGCCAGGCCGTGGCCCGGCGGTGCCGTCTCGGGATTTCCTCGGCCTCGGTCCGGAATACCATGAGCGAGCTCGAGGAGGCCGGATTTCTCCGCCACCCCCATACCTCGAGTGGCCGGGTTCCGACCGACCGGGCATATCGGGCCTATGTCGACGGTCTTTTGGGCCGAACCCAGCCCTCGGATCGGGACCTGGTGAGGCTCGAGGCGGAGGTGGCGATGGTCGGGGCCGGCGGACCGATCGAGGAAATCCTCCGCCGGGCGGCTCAGGTACTCGGGATCCTGGCCCAGGAACTTGGCGTGGCGGTTACTCCGGCGCTCGACCAAACGGTACTCGAGCGGTTGCAGCTCGTTCCGGTCAGCTCCGAGCGGCTACTGGTGGTGCTCAATCTCGACAGCCGGCTGGCGCGGACGCTGTACCTGGAAATCCCCAACGCGGTTGCCGCGGAGGTGGTCGAACAAGTCGGCCGGATTCTCAACGAACGGCTCGCCGGCCTCGCCCTCGCCGAAATCCGGGTCACCCTGGCGGATCGGCTTCGCGACGTCGCCCGGCCAGACGGCGGTCAGCAGCTGCTCAACATCTTCATCGAACGAGGCGAGGACGTATTCGAGGCTCGGCTCGAGGGAGGGATCATGTTAGGCAGCGCCAAGCCGTTGGCCGACCAGCCGGAGTTCGCCTCCAACGGCCGGATGCGCGATCTGCTCGAGCTGACCGAGCGACGCGACGTGCTGGAGGGCGCCTTCGCGGCCCACCGGCGTCGGGGCCTGACGATCAGCATCGGCTCGGAGAACCGGGATCCGTCGCTCAACGACTTCACCTTGGTGACCGCCTCGTACCGATGGGGCGATCTGAGTGGCGTGGTGGGGGTCCTGGGCCCAACCCGGATGCCCTATGAAAAAGTGATTGGCTTGGTCGAACACACCAGCCGCCTGGTGGAAGGACTGCTGACGTGAGTGAGTACTACGAGTTGCTCGGGGTTGCCCGGGACGCCTCCGACGACGACATCAAGAAGGCCTATCGCCGGGCGGCGATGCAGTACCATCCCGACCGGAACTCCGACCCGGGGGCGGAGGGGAGATTCAAGGAGATCGCCGAAGCCTACGAGGTGCTCCGCGATCCCAACAAACGAGCCGCCTACGACCGCTACGGCAAGGCTGGCGTCAATGGGAGCGCCGGGAGCGGGGCCGGCGGATTCGGACATGTCGATCTGAGCGAGGCGCTCAACATCTTCATGCGGGATTTCGGCGGCTTCGAATCGATGTTCGGCGGCGGCCGCGATCCCACCGAGGCCCGCCGAGGCCAGGACATCCGGGTCACGGTCCGCCTGACGCTGGGCGACGTCGCGGTCGGGGCCAAGCGCACCGTCAAGCTCAAGACCCAGATCCAATGCAAGGCATGCACCGGGTCCGGCGGCGCTCGGGGTGCCCGCCCCGCTCGGTGCTCTTCCTGCGGGGGCAGCGGCGAGGTCCGTCGGGCCACCCGCAGCGTCTTCGGACAGTTCGTATCGGTCGCCCCCTGTACCGTGTGCCAGGGGGAGGGTGTCGTCATCACCCAGCCCTGCGAGGTGTGTCGCGGCGAGGGCCGGGTCAAGGGTGAGCGGACCGTTCAGGTCGAGATTCCGCCGGGGGTGTCGAGCAACAACTACATCACCATGCGGGGGCAGGGGGCCGTCGGGCGGCGGAACGCCCCCGCCGGCGACTTGCTGGTGATGATCGAGGTCAAGGACGACGAGCGGTTCGAGCGGCAAGGCGACGACCTCTACTACGACCTGGTGCTCTCGTTTTCACAGGCCGCGTTAGGCGCTCAGGTCGTGGTCCCCACGCCCACGGGTGAGGAGCCGGTCGCGGTTCCCGGGGGGGTCCAGCCCGGGACGGTGCTGCGGATCAAGGGGAAGGGGCTGCCGCGCCTCGGTCAAACCACCCCAGGCGACCTCAACGTCCGGGTCAGCCTGTGGACCCCGGACTCGCTCACCGACGAACAGCGCCGCCTCTTCGAGGCGCTCGCCAAGGTCGAAGGCAGCCCGCCCAAGGAATCCGGCAGCTTCTGGAGTCGGCTCAAAGAAGCGCTCGGCGCATGAACTGGTGGACCATCGAGGTGGCGCCGGCGGGCGCGGATCCCGCCGAGGTTGCCGCCCTCTTGGTCCGGCTCACGGGGCAGACGGTGGAGGAACGGTCGGATGCGGTGGTCGGGTTCGCGGGCTCGGAGGACGCCGCGATCCGCGCCGCCGATGGGCTCCGGCGACACTTCGCCGGTGGGGTGAGTGCCGAGGTCCGGCCGATCGCGGATCTGGATTGGACCGTCCGCTGGCAAGAAGGCCTCGAGGTCCGGCAAGTCGGCCGGCTGCGACTAGGCCCATCCTGGCTGCTCGAGCCTGGCCCGACCGATCTCGTCGTCGATCCGGAAATGGCATTCGGCAGCGGCGAACACGGTTCGACTCGCGGGGCCCTCACCCTCCTCGATCGCCACCTGAAGCCGGGGGGAACCGTCCTCGACTTGGGCAGCGGGAGCGGGATCCTCGCGATCGCGGCCGTCAAGCTCGGGGCCGAACGGGCGTTAGGTATCGAGATCGACGACGAAGCGATACCCGTGGCCGAGGGGAACGCCCGAAGGAATCAGGTGGCGGAGCGAACTCATTTCGTGGTCGGCGACGCCGCGATTCTCGCCCCCTTGGCGGGGCCCGCCGCGCTGGTGGTCTCCAACATCCTCCGCACCGTCAACGAAACCCTGCTCGAGCCGATCGCCCGCTCCTTGGCCCCTGGTGGGGTGGCGATCTACGCCGGAATGGAAGAGTCCGAGGCCGCGATGTTCCGGCCGCTGCTCAGCGCCGCCGGCTGGCGCCCGTTCGACGAGATCGTCGACGCCGGCTGGTGGGCCGTCGCCGCGCGGCGCGACGGAGCGGACCGGTGATTCGGGCCCTGGTGGAGCAACCGCTCGCCGCGGGCCCCCAGCGAATCCAATTGACGGCCGACGAACGGCACCACCTCCGAGTCCGTCGGGTCGAACCGGGCACCGCGGTCGAGCTGCTCGATGGGATGGGAGGCGTGGGGCGGGGGGTACTGGCTGCGGACGGCGTCGTCGAGGTCGGGCAGGTGGTGTCCCACCAACCACTGGATCCCGTGGTCCTCATGGTCGGCGCCGGGGACAAGGATCGCTTCGCCTGGCTGGTCGAGAAAGCGGTCGAGCTTGGCGTCACCGAGATCGTGCCGCTGGACACCGAGCGGAGTCTCCAAGTGGCTGGTCGGCTCCGAGGGAATCACCTCGAGAAGCTGCTGCGGCGCGCCGACGAAGCCCTGAAGCAGTGCGGGGGGGCCTGGCGCACCGTCATCCGGCCTCCCGTTCCGATTCGAGATGCGCTGTCTTCGTGTGCCGCCCGGGAGCGTTGGCTCGCCGACCCGGCGGGACGGCGCCCTCCGTCCGATCCCCGCCCGCCGTCGGTGGCCATCGTGGTTGGACCGGAAGGCGGCCTGACCGATGCCGAACGACGCGCGGCCGAGGCGGCCGAGTTTGTTTCGACCGCCTTGGGAACCCGAACCATGCGATTCGAGACCGCGGCGCTGGCCGCGGCCGTCATCGCCAGAACCCGAGGTCTTCCATGACCGACTGCATCTTCTGCAAGATCGCCGACGGGCGGATTCCGGCCAACATCGTCGGACGCAACGACGCGGCCGTTGCGTTCCGCGACCTCAATCCGCAAGCGCCCACTCACGTCTTGGTCATTCCCACGATGCACCTGAGCGGGATGGCCGAGATGACGACCGACGAGTCCGAGCGAGCGGTCGCGAGGACCCTCCGGCTCGCCCGCGACATCGCCGCGGAACTCGGTCTTGCCGAGAACGGCTACCGGCTGGTGATCAACACGGGACGCGATGGCGGGCAGTCGGTCTTCCACCTCCATGTCCATTTGCTCGCGGGTCGCCGCCTGGCCTGGCCTCCAGGCTGAAGGTGCAGTCGCGGTACCGAGGCCCACCGGGAGCGACCGCGGGCGCGCCGGGGCGAGGGGGGCATCGCTGCCGACCGCATCGGCAATTGACCGAGTCGCGCCGGGCCGGTAACTTGTGATGGCTATGTCGTTTTCGCCCTACCCGGGCTGGAGAGGGGTGACCAACACGCATGTCGGAAGTCATCATCCACGATGACGAGAGTTTCGAGCGGGCCCTGAAGCGGTTCAAGAAGAAGTGCGAGAAGTCGGGCATCCTCTCGGACCTGCGGAAACACCGGCATTACGAAAAGCCGAGCGAGAAGCGAAAGCGGAAGATGAACGCCGCGATTCGGAAGACCCGCCGGAACGCCAGACTCTCACGTGATTGAGTCGGTTTCCGGGCGGGCGGCGGACGGGGTGCGGGCGCGACAGGGCGCCGGCACCCCGTCCCCATTTCGGGAACCGGCCGAACTTCAGGCACTGGGACCGCTGCAGTTCGTCGAGGCGCTCGCGGTAGTGGCCGATTGGGCCCGGGGGCCGTTGGGTAAAGAGCGAGTGCTGGCCCGACGGCCCCTGACCGACGCCGAAGCCATCCGCCATGAACTCGCCCCCGTTGGCCAGCTCCTCGCCCTGGTGGGGCGCGGCGAATCGGTCGACGTGGCGCCGGTCCCACCGCTCGATTCCATCCTCGGCCGGCTTCGGGTCGAGGGGAGCGTGCTGTCGGGGGCCGAGTTGGTCGCCGTTCGCCAGACCCTTCTCGCCGGCCGAATCGTCGCCGGGGAGTTGAAGCGTCTGGTGCCCGAGGCACCCGCCATCGAGCCGCTCCTCCGGACCCCGCTCGACCGAACCATCGAACAGCGGCTCCAGCTGGCACTCGACGACGACGGCGAATTGCTCGACACCGCGAGTCCTCGGCTCGCCCACGCCCGCCGGGCCATTCACGAGGCTCGCGATCGCCTGCTCAAGAAGCTCGACACCGTGTTGCGGGGACTCGATGCCCATACCGTACCGGCGGGCGCCCAAGTCACCGTGCGCGGCGATCGGTATGTGATCCCGGTGCGACGCGACTCCCGGAAACGGCCGGACGGGATCATCCACGACGAATCGGGGAGTCAAGGTACCTTGTTCGTGGAGCCGCTGGCCGCGCTCGAAAGCGGCAACGCGCTCCGGAGCGCGGTGGCCGACGCCGAGCGGGAGGCGCTCAAGGTTCTCCGGGACCTGACCGAGTTGCTCCGGCCCGCGGCGGTCCAAATCGCGGAGTTGCACGAGATGGCGGTGGTGGCCGACGATCTCGTGGCGCGGGTTCGCTATGCCCACGCGGTTGGTGGGGCGGTGCCAGTCGTTGGCGGGGACCGCTTGACGCTGCTCGGCGCTCGTCACCCGCTGCTGTTGGCTCGCGGGCTTACCGTGGTGCCCTTCGACCTCCGGTTCCTGCCGGAGGAGAGGACCCTGCTCATCAGTGGGCCCAACGCCGGCGGGAAGACGGTGCTCCTCAAAACCGTCGGACTCGCCATCCTGTTGACCCAGGCGGGCGTGGTGCCGCCCCTTGGCGCGGGTTCGGCGTTCCCGGTCGTGACCAACGCCTTTGCCGACATTGGCGATCATCAGTCGATCGCGGCCGACCTGTCGACGTTCAGCGCTCATCTGGTGCTGCTCCGCGAGGTGCTGGCGGCCGCGGGGGGCACGACCCTGGTCCTCATCGACGAAATCGGGAGTGGCACCGATCCGGCCGAGGGTGGAGCGCTGGCCGGCGCGGCCTTGCGTCACCTGACCGACCGTGGGGCGCTCGCCGTGGCCACCACCCACATCGGGGTGCTCAAGACGTTGGCGAGCGAGGTGCCCGGGGTGGTCAACGGGTCGCTCGAGTTCGATGCCGAACGGCTCCAGCCCACCTTTCGGTTCCGCCAAGGGGTCCCAGGCCGCTCCTACGGATTGGCGATCGCCAGGCGCCTCGGTGTCGACTCCACCGTGGTTCGGCAGGCGGAGGGCGCGGTGCCCGACCGAGAACGGGCCCTCGATGAGCTGTTGGCCCACGTCGAGGAGCGCTCCCGGGCCGTCGAGGCCGAGGCCATCGCGCTGGGTACCCGAGCGGCCGATCTCGAAAACCGCGAAGCCAGGGCTTCGGTTACGGAAGAGAGCCAGCACGCCCGCCATCAGGAACTCACCCGCCGGGAGCGCGAGCTGGAGCGGGCCGGACGGAAAGAAGCCCGGCGCTACCTGCTCGATGCTCGCGAACGGGTCGAAGCGGTGCTGAGCCGGGCCAAGGACGTCGCCGACCACGCCGCGGCGCGCGAGGTCCGGCGGGAATTGGAGGAGGCGGCCCAGGCCGAGTCCGCGGCCCTCGAACGGCTCGAGACCGGTGAGCGGGTGGCCGGCGGCGGTGGCGGCGCGCTCGACCCGGGTCAGCGGGTTCGGCTGAGCACCGGCGGGGTCGGCACCGTCCACGAGATCCGAAGCGACGGTCGGCTGGTCGTTGCGTTAGGCGCCGTCAAGCTGGTGGTCGAGTCGAGCGCGGTGGTGCCGGTCGCGGGCCCGGCGCCCAAGCCGAAAGCGCCGGTAGCGGTGGATATCGGGGACCGTTCCGCGCCGACCGAGATCGACCTCCGCGGGATGCGGGCCGACGAGGCCGCTCAGGTCACCCTGGCCGCGCTCGATGCCGCGATCCTGGCGGAGCACCCCTGGATCCGGCTCATCCACGGGATGGGGACCGGGGCGGTGCGCGAGTCGGTGCGATCGGTCCTCAAGCGAGATCGGCGGGTTGCCAAGTTCGACTTCGCCCCGCGAAATCAGGGCGGGACCGGGGTGACCGTGGTTGAGTTCGAGGACGCCTCGTGATTCCCGACGACGTGATCGAGCAGGTCCGCGACGCGGCCGACTTGGTCGAGCTGATCGGCGAGTCGGTCCAGCTCAAACGAACCGGCGCGGACTGGCGCGGTCCCTGCCCGTTTCACGGCGGGACGCACCGAAACTTCGCGGTGGTCCCGAAAAAGGGGCTCTATTACTGCTATGTCTGTCACGCGGCCGGCGATGCCTTCACCTATTTGATGAAGCGGTACGGAATGGATTATCCCACCGCCGTCCGCGAAGTAGCTCGCCGGGTGGGCATTACCATCCCGGACCGAGCGGCCGCCCGCGAGAGCCCCGACCCGCGGGAGCACCTGTTCTCGGCCATGGCGGTGGCGCAGGAGTGGTTCGCGACCCGTCTCCGCGAGGCGCCCGACGCGAACCAAGCCAGAGCTTATCTCGAGTCGCGTGAGTTGCCGCTCCCGGTTGCGGCCGAACTGGGCTTGGGGTTCGCGCCGATCGACAAGAGTTTCCCGGTCGCCATGGCCGCGTTGGGCCTCGAAGAGAGCGTTCTCATTGATGTCGGACTGCTGGTCGTCCGCGAGGACGGTACCGTGGCACCCCGATTCCGGGGAAGATTACTGTTCCCGATTCGCGATCTTCGAGGCCGGGTCGTAGCCTTCGGGGGCCGCAGCCTCGGGCGCGCCGAGCCGAAATACCTCAACTCGCCGGAGTCGCCGATTTTCCACAAAGGGAGCACGCTCTACAACCTCCACCAGGCCAAGAACGCCATTCGCAAGGAAGGGTACGCGGTCGTGGTCGAGGGGTACTTCGATGTTCTCCGACCGGTATTGGCCGGGATCGAGAACGTGGTCGCCCCTCTGGGTACCGCGCTGACACCGGAACAGGCAGCGCTGCTCAAACGATTCGGGCCTGCCGTCGTGTTGCTCTACGACTCCGACAGCGCGGGTCTCAAGGCCACCTTTCGGGCAGGCGACGAGTGTCTCCGGCACGGTCTCCGGGTCAAGGTGGCGACGCTGCCGTCCGGCGATGACCCCGACTCGCTAGTGCGCTCGGGCGGGGCCGACGCCCTTCGGCGAATCCTCGATGACGCGGTCGATCTCATCGAACGGAAGATTCAGCTGCTCGACCGCAAGGGGTGGTTTCAGGGGGTCGAACGTCGCCGCGACGCCCTCGATCGGCTCCTGCCGACGATTCGAGCCGCCGCGGATCCGATCGCGAAGGACCTGTACCTCTCGGTGGTCGCGGAGCGGGTCGGGGTCTCCAAGGCCGTTCTGGAGGCCGACCTCGCTGCCCCGGCGAAGACCGGACCGAGCCCAGGGGCGCCGTCGCCCCGCGACCCGGGACCGGCCGAACGACGCCCGCTTCGGGGCGACCGCCGGCGCCCGGGGGCGAAGACCGAGGCGCGGTTGCTCCGGTTGGTGTTGCACCGACCCGAATGGCTGTCGCGAGCCCGGCAAGAGGTGTCGCCTTCGCTCTTCGAAGTGCCGGTGTATCGCGAGATCTACGCCGCGCTGGCGGGGTTGCCCGTTGGCGCCCCGATCGGCGACGCCTGCGCCCAACTGCAGCCGGGCTCGCTCGACGCGTGGCAGAGACTCGCGGCCGCGACCGGTGGCCTCGCCGATCTCGAAGAAGACGCCGAATACGCCACGGCCGTCGAACATCTCGAACTGCGCCAGCGACTGCGCGCCGCGCCAGATGGTGCCGACGTGGCTGCTCGTCGCGAGTGGCTGGCTACATTGTCCCCAGAGGCGGGCCGGCGGATGACCTGGCAACGCCAAGCACGCAAACCACCCAAGGGTACCTCGGAATGACCGACGCACTGAGCCGACTCCTCGACCTCCAGACCAAAGACCTCGCCCTCCTCGAAACCGATGTTCGGCTCAAGGCCATCGCCGACGAACTGGCCGGCCTCGACGCCCAAATCGACTCGGCTCGCCGGGACCTCGCCGTCTCGACCAAGCGGCACGAGGACGCCGTGAAACGCCGTCAAGATCTCGAGCTGCGGATCGATGGCTACCGCGCCATCCAGGACAAACGCCGTCAACGGCTCGAGACCGTCAAGGGGGCGCGGGAAGCCCAGGCGGTGGTGACCGAGGTCGAAATGGCCCGGGCGGTGCTCGTTCGCGAGGAGGCTGAGTGGGTCAAGGTGGCCGAAGGGGTGCACGATTGCGAGCGAGCCATCAAGGCCGTCGAGGATCGGATCGCGGCGCTGCAGGCCGGACAATCGGCCCAGCGGGAGACGCTCCAGGCGGAAATTGCCGAACTCGAAGCCGCTCGGAGCGCCGCGATGGCGGCCCGGGATGCCGCGGCGGTCGAGGTCGACCGAGCCATTCGGGCGCGGTATGACCGGCTCCGGTCGGCCCGGTCGAACGCGGTGGTCGTGGCGCTCCGGGGCGACGCCTGCGGCGCCTGCTTCACCGCGGTGCCGCGGAACCGGCGGACTCAGATCCGGGCTGGGGTGCTGCTCGATAACTGCGAGGCATGCGGCGTCATCCTCTATGCCGAGGTCACCGACGAGTGAGGCAGTTGCCACCGCGGTGGGTGTTGGAGGCGCCGCCAGATCCGACTGAGGCCGCCGCACTCGCGGCCGCCCTCAACGTGCCGCCCGCGCTGGCCAGGCTCCTCGTTCAACGCGGGCTTGGTGAACCGGGGGCGGCCCGGGCCTTCCTCAGACCCCAGCTCGAGGCACTGTCGGATCCGATGGCGCTCCAGGGCATGGGCGACGCGGTCGAGGTCATCGTCGGCGCCGTCAGGCGGGGCGAGACGATTCTGGTCCACGGGGACTATGACGTCGACGGCCAGTGCGCTTCGGCGGTGCTGACTCGGGTCTTGCGGCAGGCCGGTGCCGACGCCCGGGCCTTCGTGCCGCACCGGATCCGAGATGGCTATGACTTCGGCCCCGCGGGTCTCGCCGAGGCCCAGGCGATCGGGGCCAAGCTCATCGTCACCTGCGACTGCGGCATCACCGCGGTCGACCCGGTGGCCGCGGCTCGGGCCGCGGGTATCTCGGTCGTGATCACCGATCACCATCTCTTGGGGCCGGCCTGGCCGGCCGCGAACGCGATCATCAATCCCCAACGGCCCGACGATACTTCCGGGCTCGGGTCCCTCTGCGGCACCGGGATCGTCTTCAAGCTGGTCCAAGCGCTGGCGGCTCCCTTGGGCCTGCCAGCGACGTTGCCTTGGCATTTCCTCGACTTGGTGGCCCTGGCCACCGTGGCGGACGTGGTGCCCTTGGTGGGGGAGAACCGGATCTTGGTCCGGCATGGACTGAAGTTGATGCCGCGATCGCGGTGGCCCGGGCTCCAGGCCCTGCTCGCCACCGCGGGGCTCACCGCCGCCGAGGTGCGGGCCTCCCACCTCGGGTTCATCGTGGGACCGCGGCTCAACGCGGCCGGTCGGATCGACGACGCCAACGAAGGCCTCAAGCTGCTCCTGACCGATTCCGTCGACGAGGCGGTGGCCCTGGCCCAGCGCCTGGACGGTCTCAACACCGCCAGGCAGGAACTCGATCAACGGATCCTGGCCGACGCGCTCCATCAGATCGAGGGTTCGGTCGACCTGGACCGGACCGCCGGGCTGGTGCTCGCCTCGGACGACTGGCACGCTGGCGTGGTGGGAATCGTCGCCAGCCGGGTCGTGGAACGGTTTGGCCGGCCGACTTTCCTGATCGGGATGGACGGGGACGTTGGCAAGGGCTCCGGGCGCAGCGTCTCGAGGTTCGACCTGCACGCCGCTTTGAGCGAGTGCGCCGACCTGCTCGACCGCTACGGCGGGCACAAGATGGCGGCGGGCCTGACCGTGCGGCGGGACCGGCTCGACGAGTTCCGGGAGCGATTTGCCACGGTTTGCGCCCGGTCGCTCGACCCGCGGGAACTCGGCCCCGAGCAGCGGGTCGACCTCGAGATCCAGCTCGGCGACGTTTCGGAGGACCTCGAGCGGATGAGTCGCCACCTCGAGCCCTGCGGGATGGGCAATCCGGGACCGGTTTATCTCGTCCGAGGGGCCGCCCTGGTCAACCCGAGTTACATTGGCCAAAACGGGGAGCACCTTCGCGGCTTCCTCAAGGACGCCCACGGGGGCGTCGCGGCAATCGGGTTCCAGTTCGCCGACCGGGTCGGCCTGCTCGAGGCCGAATCCGTCGATGCGGCGTTCCGGCTGGACCGGCACGACTTTCGGGGGCAGAGCTACCTCCAGGCCCGATTGGTGGCGATGACGCCGTCGTCGGCCAGCCGACAGCGGACCAAGTCGGATCGCGGGACTCCGGGGCCGAAGGCGGCGTGAGCCGGGTGATCGCCGGCCGGTTCGGCGGCCGTCGACTGGTGATGCCCCGCGACCCGCGAGTCCGGCCCACCGCCGATCGAGTCCGGGAAGCGTGGTTCAGCATCTTGGGGGACCGGATCGTCGGGGCCTCGGTGGTCGATCTGTACGCGGGGAGCGGTGCCCTCGGCTTGGAGGCCTTGTCCCGGGGGGCGGGGACGGTCACCTTCGTCGAGTTGAATCCGGCCTCGTTGGCGGCCATCGAGGCGAACGTCGCCGCGCTGGGCGTTGCCGACCAAGTCACGATTCGGCGCCGCGACGTGTCTCGGTTCGTTTCGAAGCTCGAGCCCGGTGCCTTCGACATCGCCTTGGCCGATCCGCCCTACGGCCACGACGGGGCCACGGCGCTGGTGGAACGCTTCCGGTCGGTGCCCTTCGCGGGCATCTTGGCGGTCGAGCACCCATCCGACTGCCCACTACCTGGTGGCGATAGCCGCCGATACGGCGATACCATGGTCACTCTCTTTCACGCGGCACGAGGCGTATGACGCGGATCGCGCTGTACCCGGGCTCGTTCGACCCGACGACGTTAGGTCACCTCGACCTGATCCGTCGGGCCACCCGGTTCGCCGATCGCCTGGTGGTGGCGGTCGCGACCAACCCCAACAAGGCGCCGATGTTCACCGCGGCCGAACGGCTCGACTTGCTCCGGCGCTCCGTGGGGCCGTCGCCAGGGGTGGAGTTCGGGGTGCTGACCGGCCTGCTGGCCCACCACGCCAAGGAGATCGGGGCCACCATCCTGATTCGGGGGCTCCGGGGCAGCGGCGACTTCGAGTACGAGGCCCAGATGGCATTGATGAATCGGCGGCTCAATCCGGATCTGGAGACCGTGTTCCTCGCGCCTGACTCCGGCTTGACCTTCGTCAGCGCCAGCTTGGTTCGGGAGGTGGCCCGCTTCGGTGGCGAGGTATCGAGTCTGGTGCCGCCGGTGGTGGCCGAGGCCCTGAAAGCGAGGTTCGCCCGATGACCGCCATCGAGAGCGCCTTCGAGCGAGCCCGGGTCCGGCAACCCCGGATCGCGTTGGTCGGCCAGGGCGACGGGCTGATCGAGCAGGCTGGCGAGCTGCTCAGCGCCAGGGGCCTCGGTCGGGTGACCATCGTCGGTCCGGGCGGGTCCGATCCGGTGTCGGATCGACGCCTTCCGGCGGTAGCCAACGTCCTCCGGGAGCGCTGGCCCGAGCGGGTTCGCGACGGGATTCACGCGCTCGACCTCGCGGCCAACCCCCTCCTCTTCGCGGCCGGCCTGACGGCCGCGGGCGAGGTCGACATCTGTTTGGGGGGGACGGCGGTGCCGACCGACGCCTTGGAGGAGGCGGCTCGGTGGCTGACGGGAAAACAGCGAGCGACCCAGGGTCGTGGCCACATGGCATACGTCGCCACCGTCGATGGCCGGCTTCTCACGGTGGCCATGCCCGATTCGGCTGGTCCGCTCGATGCCAGGGGGATCGCCCAGGTGGCGGTGACCGCCGCCACCCATCGGCAGCGGGCGGTCGGCGAAACGCCGTGGGTCGGCTTTCTGGTGGCGCCGCCGAGTCAAGACGCGAGCCATGCCGATGCCGAGTTGGCGCTCGCCGAGTTCCGAGCGATTGCCCCGGGCATCCAGGCGACCGTCGAATGGGATTGGTCCAGCGACCCGGCCGACGAAGGCCGGTACCGATCCCGGCCGAACGTTCTCATATTTCCAGATCCGGTGGCGGCTCACCTTGCCCTCTTGCTGCTCCGGGAGGCGGCCGGCCTCCAGGCATGGGGGCCGATGTTCCCCAGCGATCGGTGGGTTCTGGCCGGCGTCGCCAGGGGGCAAGCAGAAGATGTCATGACGGCCGCGGCGCTCGCCGCGGCCGGGTTGGCCGGTTCCTAACGGGAGGTCCACCATGGGCTTCAGCAGGAGCGCCGCTGGGCAGGTCACGGTCATCAAGGTGGATGGCCAGCTGATCGTCGGTAACCGCCAGGAACTCAAAGCACTGGTGCAGGAGGCACTCGAGGCCGGGAGTCGGAAGTTCCTGATCGACTGTACTCAGACCGGCTACATCGATTCCTCCGGCCTCGGAGCGCTGGTCACCATCTCGAAGAAGGTGCGGGAGGCGGGCGGCGAGCTTCGGTTGGCCGGGCTCAACGACGACCTCCGGTCGTTGTTTGAGTTGACCAAACTGGACAGCCTGTTCCATATCGCCGCCAGCGTCGACGACGCCCTGAAGGGCTTCTGACCGTGACCGGCTCCCGCTCCCCCCGCATCGAGCGCACCGAGGCGGAGGACGGTCTCGCGTCGGTGGTCCTGCGGATCCCGAGCGACATTCGTGAGGTCGAGCCCGTTGTCGAGCTGATGGCTCATCATTGCTTCGATGGGCTGTCGCCTTGCCAGCGGACGACGTTCCGCCTTCGGGTCGCGCTCACCGAGGCGTTGGCCAACGCCATCCTCCGCGGCAACCGCGAGGACCCGGCCAAGTCCGTTTCGGTGAGGGCCGAGTTGGGCTCCGACTCCATCCGGATCGAGGTTGCCGACGAGGGCGACGGCTTTGGCTGGCCGACAACCACCCCCGTGTTACCCGAGTCGCTCGAGGACGAACGGGGGCGAGGTTTGTTCATCATCAGTCGCTTGGCCGATCGGGTCGAGTTCAACGACCAGGGGAACGTCATCTGGATGACGCTGCCGCGCTGCTGAAGCGGCTGGGGCCCGTGGTCGAGTCGCTCGAGGGCACCCTGGTGGCTCCCGAGCGCCTCTGGCATCTGGTCGACGGCCGGCCGGAGCAGGTCTTCGGCGCCCCGGTCGATTGGACTCCGGCGATTCCCCGCCACGCCGGCCTGGTGCTCACCCCCGATGGCCCCCGCTGGTTCGCGCCGATCGACGCCGAGCCGGGCCTGTGGCTCGAGGGGCCGGCTCACGATGGCGGTGCGGCGCCCGCGCCCGCCGCGGCAATCGTGGTCATCGCCCAGTCGCTCCGGGCCGAACGAGAGATCGTTCGGCTCTGTCAGGAACTGGCCACTCGCTACGAAGAAGTCGACCTGCTCTACACCATCAGCGAGATCCTGGGTCAGACCGTGCAGCTCGACGAGTCGGCCCGGGTCATCATCCGCGCGGTCAGCAGCGTCGTGGGAGCTCGCCGGGCGTCGATCGTGGTGTTCGACGAAAGGGCCAAGGCCCTGCGAACCGTGGCGGCCCAGGGGATCCCGCCGGGTCGCGCCGGGGTGATCCAACTCGACGATCCGGATTCGATCGCCGCTCGGGTCTTCCGGGAGCAGAAACCGCTGATCGGCGACCCCGTCGATGGGGTGATCCTGTCGCCCGGGCGGGAAGAGCGCGGATACCAGGGAACCGCTTTCATGAGCGTGCCGATCACCTACGCTGCCCCTGGGGGGCGAGCGCGGTGCATCGGAGTGATCAATCTCACCGACCGAATCGGCGGTGACCGGTTCGGGCCCACCGACCGAAAGCTGATCTCCGCGATCGCGAGCCAGATCGGGGCCGCGCTCGAGAACGCTCGATTGGTGGCCCGCGATCGGGAGCAGCAACGACTGGAACGCGAGCTGGAGCTCGCCAAACATCTCCAGCAGAGCCTGCTCCCGTCGCCGGCGGTGCTGGCGGGCGATGCCCAGGTCGGAGTGCGGTGCCTGTCTCTCGAGTCGGTGGGTGGCGACTTCTACACCTTCAACCGGCTCGGCGGGGGCCGGGTCGGGGTGATGGTGGGCGATGTCAGCTCTCACGGATTCTCGGCCGCGCTGCTGATGGCCTCCGCCGTGTCGGCCGCCGGCATCCACGCCTCGGCCGTCAGCGCGCCTGACCAGGTTCTTGCGGCCCTCGCGGGGAGCTTGGCCGATGAACTGGCCGCCTCGGAGAGCCATATCACCGCCTTCTATGCCATGGTCGATCCCGCGATCGGGCGGCTGGTTTACGCCAACGCGGGCCACCCCCACGCCTTTCGGATCGGGCCCGCCGGTGAGGTGACCCGGCTCGAGGCGACCACGCCACCGCTGGGCCTCGGCCCCCAGGACGACCGCGGGTCGCGGGCGATTCCCTGGGCCCCAGGCGACGATCTCCTCTGCGTCTGGACCGATGGTCTCACCGACGCGGTCAACAAGGCCGGGGAGCGATACGGTGAAGAGCGGATCGTCGAAGCCCTGGCGGCCCGCCGGCGTGATCACCCCGAAGCGATCGTGGCGGCGGTGCTGAGCGCGGTCGACCGGTTCGCGCCGACGGCTACCGACGATCGGACCTTGCTGGTTCTTCGAGTGTGATCTCGAGACCGAAGAAGGCCCTCGGCCAACATTTCCTGACCGACCCCCGGATCCTCGCCCGGATCGCCGATCAACTCGAGGCGGCTCCGGGTGAGGTGGTGCTCGAGATTGGTCCGGGGCGGGGGGCGCTGACCGGAGAATTGGCTCGTCGAGGCCTGGCCGTCATCGCGATCGAGCGCGATACCACTCTGGTGCCCGCCTTGGTCGGGAGGTGGCCCAACGTCCGAGTGGTGGAGGGAGACGCCCTCGCGCTGGACTGGCGAGCGACGGCGGGCGTCGTCTCCGGCCAGCGCTGGTTCGTCATCGGCAACATTCCCTATAACATCACCTCGCCCCTGATCGAACGGGCGATCGACGCCGCGCCGGCTTCGATCGTCCTCCTGATCCAGAAGGAAGTCGCCCAACGGCTCGGGGCGCTGCCCGGGACAGCGCAGTATGGGGCGCTCACGGTCGGGGTCGGGGCCCGAGCCAAGATCGAGGTGGCCTTCAGCGTGCCGGCCGGAGCCTTCCATCCGCGCCCCAAGGTCGACAGCGCCGTGGTCCGCCTGCGGCCGATTTCCGAGGCAGTGACCGATCCCCGTTTCCGACGGCTGGTCGTCGGCCTCTTCGGGGCCCGCCGCAAGCAGTTGGGCCGAGCGCTTCGGACTGTGCTCGGTGTCGAGCCGCCGGTGGCCGCCCGCCTCCTCGACCGGGCCGGGCTCGACGCGACTGAGCGACCGGAGACCTTGGATGTCGCGGCGTTCCGCCGGCTGTTTGCCGCGATCGTTGACGAGGGGAGGGCCGCACCACTAACTTTGTGAAAACTTTCACAATAATGAAGACCATCGCCGATGCCACGGTGCGACGCCTGTCGCTGTACCTCCGTTTCCTGGAGGACTTTCGGCATGAGGGCGCTTCGACGGTCAGCTCGGGGGCGTTGGCCGCCAAGGGTGGGACGACGTCAGCCCAGGTACGGAAGGACCTCTCGTTCTTCGGCTCGTTCGGAAAGCGGGGTCTCGGTTACCCAGTCAACCAACTGATCAAACGACTTCGCGATATCCTGGGCCTCGGGCGCCGATACCGCGTGGTGGTCGTCGGCGCCGGCAAGATCGGGAACGCCTTGATTCAGTATCCGGGGTTCGGTGAGCGAGGGTTCGATATCGTCGCGATCTTCGACAACGACCCGGCCAAGATCGGGCAGCAGTGGAACGACCTGACGGTTCGAGACGCCGCCCACCTGGAACGCGATTGCGGGCAGCTCGAGCCGGACATTGGCGTCATCGTGACCCCGGGGGAGGTGGCCCAACAGATCGCCGACCGGCTGGTGAAGGCCGGTCTCACGGCGATCCTCAACTTCACTCCGGTGCAGCTGACGGTTCCCGCTCGGGTGACTGTCAAAGGCGTCAACCTGGTGCTCGAGCTCGAGGCCCTCTCCTTCGCTCTCGCCAGCAAGTAATTAGCTTCATCCCATGCCGGCCGTTCGCGTGACATCTGAGCTCGGGTCGTTGGACGCGGTCTTGGTCCATACTCCCGGCAAGGAGCTCGAGGCCGTCACCCCCGGGACACGAGAAGACTTCCTCTACGACGACCTCATCGGGCTCGAAGTCTCGGCGAGAGAACATGCCCGGTTGAAGGCCGTTCTCCAGCGATTTGCGAAGGTGTACGAGATCGGGGACCTCTTGGTCGAGGTGCTCAAGAAGCCGGAGGCCCGGGAGTTCGTGATCTCGCGGACCATGGACGTGGTGCCATCCGAGCCGCTCGCCAAACAACTGGCGACCTTGAGTCCCAGAGCGCTGGTGCAGATGGTGGTCCATGGGCTGGAGGAAACCCCCGGCCCGATCGCCTCGGCGCTCAACGAATCCGGTTTCACGCTGCCGCCGCTGCCGAACCTGTTCTTTCCCCGGGACATCGGGATGGTCATCGGCGACCATGCGGTCGTCGGGTCGATGCGATTCGGGGTGCGCTGGACCGAAGAGCTGCTCATCAAGGCCCTCTTCCTGTTCCACCCCGAGCTCGGCAACGCGGGGCTGCTCTACGACGGCTCCGAGGAACGGCGCTACAACTACACCCTCGAGGGTGGTGATGTCCACGTGCTCCGCGAAGACCTCGTGGTCATGGGGTTCAGCGAGCGAAGCAGCCCGGCCGCGCTCGACCAGTTGACCGACGTGCTGTTCAGGACCACCCGGGTCACCGACGCCGTGGTGGTGGTGATGCCGCGTCTCGAGACCGCGATTCACCTCGACATGCTGTTCACCCATGTCGACCGCGATCTGTGCGTCGTCCATTCTCCGGCCTTCATCGGGCCCGAGCGCCTCACGGTGCTGCACCGGCGGAAAGGGCAGGCGAAGGTGCGCGAGATGCCGGACCTGTTCGCGGCCCTCAAGCGGGTTGGTCTTCCGGTGCTGCCGATCTTGGCGGGCGGCTCGCGGCGGCTTAGCCAGGAGCGAGAGCAGTGGGCCTCGGGCTGTAACTTTTTCGCAGTCGAGCCTGGTGTCATCCTCAGCTACGCGCGCAACGTCAAGACCCTCGCGGAGTTGGAGCGAGCCGGATTCCGAGCGATCAGTGCCGGCGATTTCCTCAAGATGGAACGGACGCGGCTCACCGGGCGGACCGTAATCACCATCCCCGGGGGCGAGTTGGTCCGTGGCGGCGGCGGTCCCCGCTGTATGACTCTCCCGATTCGGCGGCGAGACATTTGGTGAGCGGGTTGGCCGCGGTACCCGTCGGAACCCTCGCGGACCGGGCCATCGAACTGCTCACTGCCGGGCCGCAGGCGGCGCCGGTATTGACCAGGCAGGTGTTCGGGATGCCGCGCGCCCCCGATGCCGTCGCGGAGCGGCTGACCCTGGCCCTGCTCGGGGCGGACCCGAGGGTTCGCCGGCTCCACGACGGTCGCTGGGGGATCGTCGCGCAGGCGGCCGGATCGCCGCTGATCGACGACGCGGCCTTCGCGGTCGTCGACGTGGAGACGACCGGCAGCCATGCCGGCGGGCGAGATCGGATTACCGAGGTGGCGGTCGCGGTAGTGCAGGGTCCCCGGGCCGAGCTGGTGTACCAGTCGCTCGTCAACCCGGAGCGGCCGATCCCTTCGGTGGTGACGGCGGTCACCCGGATCAGCGACGCCATGGTTCGCGACGCGCCGGTGTTCGGGGACATCGCCGACGGGCTGCTCGAGGTGTTGGCCGGCAGGGTGTTCGTGGCGCACAACCTCCGGTTCGATTGGCGGTTCATCGGGATCGAGCTCAAACGGGCCCGAGCCCTGGGACTCGAGGGGCAGCGACTCTGTACCGTTCGGCTGGCTCGGCAGCTGGTGCCCGGTCTTCCGTCGTATGGACTCGATATCCTGTCCGAGTACTTCGGGATCGAGAACTCGGCCCGACACCGGGCAGGGGGGGACGCGCTCGCTACGGCCCGAATGCTGGGTCGGCTTCTCGGCCTCGCCCGGGAACGGGGGGCCAGGACGATCGCCGACCTGGAGCGGATGCAAGTCAAGCGGAAGAAGAAGCGGCCGGGGCGCCGGCGCAGGAGCGCTCCCGAGGATTCGATCTGAGGCGCTCGAATGTCACTGGTCCACTCGTTCTCGGTCGGCGAATTCCGGTGTCACGCGCTCGAGGCCGGCACCATCAGGCTCGATGGCGGGGCGGTGTTCGGCATCGTACCGAAGCCGGTCTGGGCCAGGCGACTCCCACCGGATGACCGAAATCGGGTTCGGCTCGCGATGCGATGCCTGTTGGTCGAGCATCCCGACGGGCTCACCTTGATCGATACCGGGCTCGGCAACAAGGAAGACCGGCGTTTTCTCGAATTGTACGGTGTCGAGAACGCCGGGCGGGACGGTCGGAGCCAGTTGGAGGATGCCCTGGCGGAGGCCGGTCACCGCCCGGCCGAGGTTCGCTGGGTCATCAACACCCATCTGCATTTCGACCATGCCGGTGGGAACACCTGGGAAGAGCACGATGAGGCGGGCGTCGCCGTCGGCGGAGCCCGATTGACCTTTCCCAACGCCAACTACGTCGTCCAGCGCGACGAACTCGAATTCGCCCGGAACACCAACGAGCGCACCAAGGGGTCCTACTTCGCGGCGAACTTCGAGCCCGTGGCGGAGGCGGGCCGGTGGCGGTTGCTGCGGGGTGAAGTGGACGTCCTGCCCGGGATTTCGGTCCGGCTGACCCCAGGCCACGTACCGCATCATCAGAGTGTCTTGATCGAAAGCGGAGCGGACTCGCTGGTGTTTCTCGCCGACGTGATGCCCACCAGCCACCACCTCCAGCTCCCCTGGATCATGGGATTCGACCTCGAGCAGCTTCGGACGCTCGAGTCCAAGCGCCGGCTGCTCAAGGTCGCCGCCGACGAGGGTCGCTGGCTCTTCTTCGAACACGACCCCGAGATCATCATGGGGCGGGTGGGCGAAGGCGACCGCGGCACTGCGTTAGGCGATCTGGTCCGGGTCGGCGGGGTCGGGTTCGAGGGGGTCTGATGGCCGCGATTCCGGGCTCGCTCCAGGAGGCCCTGGCCGACCGCTACCAACTGGAGCGGGTGATCGGCCAGGGCGGGATGGCCACGGTGTACTTGGCTCGGGACCGAAAGCACAATCGCGACGTCGCCGTCAAGGTGCTCCGGCCCGATCTCGCGGCCACGATCGGCGCCGAGCGTTTCCTCCGGGAGATTCAGATCGCCGCCCGGCTCCAGCATCCCAACATCCTGCTGTTGATCGACTCGGGCAACGCCGGCGGCCACCTGCACTACGTGATGCCGTTCGTCGCCGGCGAGTCGCTCCGCGGCCGGTTGGACCGCCGGGGCGCCTTGGCGCCGTCCCAGGCACTCGACATCGCCCGCCAAGTGGCCTCCGCGCTGGAATACGCCCACCGCCACGGCGTGGTCCATCGCGACGTCAAACCCGAGAACATTCTCCTCACCGAGGATCACGCTTTCGTGGCGGACTTCGGGATCGCCAAAGCGGTCTCCGAGGCCACCGACCGCTCGCTCACCCGCACCGGCCACCCGGTCGGAACGATCGGCTACATGAGCCCCGAGCAAGCGGCCGGCTTCGACGAACTCGATGCCCGGTCCGACGTCTACAGTCTCGGATGTGTGCTCTACGAGATGGTGATCGGTCGGGTCCCCGGATTCTGGGTGAGCGAGGAGGCGAGCCGACTCAGGCGGTTCGTCGATGCGCCGGCCGCTCAGCGAGAGCGGCTGGACCGACTGCCGGGTTCGCTCGAACAGGTCATGGTCGCCGCCCTCGGCCTGCGGCCGGAGCAACGGTTTTCGAGTCCGGTCGCCCTCGTCGAGGCGTTTGCGGCGGCGCTCGGGGAGAGGCCCAAGTACCGCGAGCCCGAGGTCCGAGCGATCGTCCAGCGGGCCGCCGAGATCGAGGCCACGGCGCCGACCGACACCGGCGCGCTCACCTTGGGCGGGATTCAGCGAATCGCGGCCGACGTCGGCATCGCCCCGGAACACGTGGAACGGGCCGCTCGCCAGGTGTCGACCCGATCGACTAACCCGGAGGTTCCGGTCAACAAGTTCCTCGGGACCCCGACCCGGATCGTGATCGAGCGGCTGGTCGACGGGGAGGTCGATGATCGCGAGTTCGCCGCGATCGTCGACGAGGTTCGGACCGTGGTGGGCAACGTCGGTCAGGCGTCGACCCTTGGCAGGTCGTTGAGTTGGACCAGTGGGGTCGGACCGGGACAGATCCAGCGGGCGGTGAGCCTGAGCGTCACCCCGGTCAGCGGCCGGACTCGGATTCGGCTCGAGGAGAATATCGGGCAAGTGGCCGGGGGTTTGTTCGGTGGGTTGATGGGCGGGATCGGGGGGCCGTCGATCGCAGCGTCGATTGGACTCGCGGTGGCGGCGCTCCAGACGCCGCTGCTCATCCCGGTCTTCATTGGGACAGCCGTGGCCGGGGCATGGGGCCTGGCGCGAGTGCTGCTGCGCCGGACGGCCGCCAAAAGGCGCGCGGAACTCGAGCGGCTGGCCGACCGGCTCGAAGCGCACATCATCGAGACCGTCAGTGGCCGATCCGGCCGGCAGCTACCCCGGTAGCGGGCGGGCCCAAGTCGGATTTGACCGCCGGTCGCTAAGTACTTATCATGTAGGCTCTTGAAGCGGGCCCAAATGGGCTCCACCCCGAGCCGTCGGATGGCAACCGGGTCCTTGAATCAACACCTCGGCTCTTCTCGAGGTGGGTCGAGGACGCCCCGGTATGCCGGGGTTTTTTTGTTGGTTGACACCAGAAAGGAAGTACCGCTGAGCACAAACGAGCGCGAGCGCAGGGTTCGGGTCAATCGGATGATTCGAATCAGCCCGGTCCGGGCCATTTCGGATTCGGGCGAGCAGTTGGGGGTCCTGGCCATCGAAGAGGCCTTGGCGATGGCCGAAGAGCGGGGGCTCGATCTGGTCGAAGTTGCCCCGATGGCTCGCCCACCCGTGGTCAAGATCATGGACTACGGCAAGTACAAGTTCGAGGAAGCCAAGGCGGCGCGCGCGGCGAAGAAGAAGCAGCACGTGATCGAGATCAAGGAGATCAAGTTCCGACCCGGGATCGACGATCACGATTTCGACTTCAAGACTCGGCACATGCGGGAGTTCTTGAAGGAAGGCAACAAGGTCAAGGTGACGATGATGTTCCGAGGGCGCCAAATGGCCCGCATCGACCTTGGCAAGGCCGTGCTCGACCGGGTGGCCGAGAAGCTGGCCGATATCGGGAAGATCGAGTTCGACGCTCGGGTCGAGGGTCGAACCATGACGATGGTGATGGCACCCAAGTAAGGCGGGACCAGGGGACTCGTTTCCCCGCAACGGAGAACCACGAATGCCGAAACAGAAGACCAAACGCGCCGCGATGAAGCGCTTCACCTTCACCGGCAGCGGCAAGATCAAGCGGGGGAAGGCGAACCGCCGCCACATCGCGACCAAGAAGACCCGAAAGCGCAAAAACCAGCTCGGCAAGCCGGCCCTGGTGAGTTCCGCGGATTTCGGACGGGTTGAACGCCTGCTGCTGGCCTAACGACGAGAGGGAACGATGCCTCGGGTAAAGAGTAACGTCGCGCACCACGCGCGGAAGAAGAAGTACATGGAGGCCGCCAAGGGAGCCCGGGCCGGCCGCAGCAAGCTCTACAAGGCGGCCAAGGAAACGGTCGAACGGGCCATGCGGTATGCCTACCGCCACCGCCGCAAGAAGAAGAGCGAGTTCCGGGCGCTGTGGATTACCCGGATCAACGCCGCGGCGCGGCTCCACGAACTGTCCTACAGCCGCTTCATGGACGGGCTCAAGAAGGCTGGCGTCGAGATCGATCGGAAGATCCTCGCCGAGCTGGCCGTCTCCGATCAGGACGCCTTTGCGCGACTGGCCGAAATGGCCAAGGGAGCCGCGGGCGCGCGGTAGCGGATTCGCCGGACACACCCGAGTCCCCCGCGCGCCACCAGTGGTGAACGCGGGGGATTCGCTTTATGGGGATTACCATGAGCACTAATTGGTCCGCCTATCCGGAGTTGGCGGCCTTGATGGCCGAATCGGACCGGATCGCGACGTTGGACGGCCCCGCGCTCGAGGCCAAGCGAATCGCGCTACTGGGCCGCAAGCAGGGCCTGCTCACCGCGCTGTTCCGCGACCTCCCGGGGCGCCCGGTCGACGATCGCCGGCCCTACGGCGCCGCCCTCAACGACGTCAAGGCGGCCCTCGAGTCCGCCTTCGAGCGCCGCGACGCGGAATTAGCCCGCGCGGCCGAAACCCAGCGCGAGGAACTCGACCTCACCATGCCAGCTCGGCGCCGCTGGGTCGGCGCCGAGCACCCGGTGTCGAAGGTCACGGCGGAGATCTGCGACATCTTTCGGGGGCTCGGCTTCGCGGTGGCCACGGGGCCCGAGGCGGAGGACGAGTGGCTCAACTTCTTCGCCCTGAACTTCCCCAAGGATCATCCGGCCCTCGACCTCCACGACACCATGTACCTGGCCGAAGAGCCGGCCGGCCCCGGCGGTCGGATGCTGCTGCGGACGCATACCTCGCCGGTCCAGATCCGGGTGATGCAGGCCGGGCCGCCGCCGTACCGGGTGGTCATCCCCGGGATGGTGTATCGGAACGACCCGTTCGACGCGTCGCACGCGCCCGGGTTCGCTCAGATCGAGGGGCTCGCGGTGGATGAAGGGATCGGCCTGGTCGACCTCAAGGCGACCTTGATCGAATTCGTCCGGCGGTTCTTCGGCCCCGATACCAAGACCCGGCTCCGGCCGTCGTATTTCCCATTCACGGAGCCCTCCGGGGAACTCGATATCCAGTGTCAAGTCTGCGGGGGCTCGGGTTGCCCCGCCTGCAAAGGCACTGGGTGGATGGAGATACTCGGGTGCGGGATGGTGCATCCCAACGTCCTGACCAACTCCGGCGTCGACGCCGAGCGCTACTCGGGTTGGGCTTTCGGGATGGGGCCGGCCCGGGTCGCGATGAACCGCTACGGGGTGCCGGACATCCGACTCCTCTACGGCGGTGACATGCGAATGCTCAGCCAACTCGGCGGGGGTGGCCAATGAACGTCTCCCGCCGCTGGTTGGAGGCCTTCTTGCGCCGACCGCTCGACCTCGGCGACCTGGAGCCGCGTCTGGCGATGCTCGGCCTCCCGGCCGACGCCATCGAGCCGCTCCACGCCGGCCTTCGGCCGGTGGTGGTGGGCGTGGTGGCCGAGCTGGTCCAGCACCCCAACGCGGATAGGCTCAAGATCTGTCAAGTCGACGTCGGCAACGGCCTCCGGCGACAAGTCGTGACCGGCGCCGACAACGTCGCCCTCGGCCGGAAGTACCCGTTCGCCCCGATCGGCGTGACGCTGCCGAATGGCCTCACCCTCGAGAAGCGGAAACTCCGCGGCGAAGTATCGGAGGGGATGCTCTGCTCCCCGGATGAGATCGGGCTGGGCACCGAACACGACGGTCTCCTCACCCTGGAGACCGAAGCGGCTCCGGGAACCGGGATCCTCGAGGTCCTGGAACTCGACGACCACCGCCTGGTGCTGGATCTCTCGCCGATGAGGGGCGACCTCCTCGGCCACAAGGGGATTGCCCGGGAACTCGCCGCGTCGTACCGGGTGACACTGCGGCTCCCCGAACTCCCCGGCGTCGCGGCGGCCACCCCCTCGCCGCGGCGGGTCGAAGCGGACAGCGCGACCCTCTCCAACGGTCTCGTGATTGCCGTCGAGCCGGAAACCTCCTGCCGCCGGTTCACCGCCGCCGTGATCGCCGGAGTCCGGGTCGGTCCCTCGCCCCAGTGGCTGGTTCGCCGGCTGGCCGCGGTGGGGCAGCGGTCGATCAACAACCTGGTCGACATCACCAACTACGTGATGCTGGAACTCGGCCAACCCCTTCACGCCTACGACGCCGCGGCCCTTCGGGGAAGTCGGCTGTCGGCGAGACTCGCGACCGCTGGCGAGCGCCTGACGACCCTCGATGGGGTCGACCGTGCCATGCCGAGTGGGGCCACGGTGGTGGCCGATGGAGCTGGCGCGGTCGGAGCGGCCGGCATCATGGGAGGACGCGACAGCGAGGTGGTGGAGTCGACCACCACCGTGGTGCTCGAAGCTGCCTGGTGGGAGCCGTCGGCGACCAGGCGGACCCGAAAAGCCCTCGGACTGGTATCCGAAGCCAGCCATCGATTCGAGCGGGGTACCGATCTGTGGGGGGTGCCGGACGCCCTGCGACGCGCCGCCGATCTGACTGTCGCCATTGCCGGCGGCAGCCTGGTCGACGCCGTGGACGTCTGGCCCAGTCCGACCAATCCGCCCAGGATATTCGTGCGGCAAGCGCGGGTTGCCCAAATTGTCGGCCTCGACATGCCGATGACCGGGATTGAGCAGGCTTTGGTGGCCATCGGAGCCACCGTGAGCCCCAAACCGGAGGATGGCCGACTGGCCGTCGATGTGCCGGGCTGGCGCCGCGACTTGACCACCGAGATCGACCTGATCGAGGAGGTTGCCCGGATCCACGGCTATGATCGCCTGCCCGACGAGGTCCGACCGTACCGGCCCGGCCGGCAGACCGATGCGCGCGACTACCTTCTGGCCGGATCGATCCGACAAGGAATCGTTGCCGAGGGGCTGTTCGAGGTGGTGTCGCTGTCGCTGGGCCCCTCGGGGGGCGCGGACGCGGTGACCGTGGTCAACCCGTTGTCGGCTGAACACCGTTATCTCCGCGATGCCCTGATGCCGGGGCTGGTGCGCCACGTCGAATCGAACTGGGCGGCTCAGGTTCGGGATGTCCGGCTGTTCGAGATCGGGACGGTGTTCGGGAAGGCCGGGTCGACGGCGGACCGACCGAGCGAACAGACGAGGGTGGCCGGGGTCCTCACCGGGAACCGGGCCCCGGCCCATTGGACCGATCACGGCCACTCGGCCGAGGTGGACTGGTGGGACCTCAAGGCCGTGTTCGAGCGGGCCGTCTCCCTGGCGAATCCGGGGGCTCGGGTGCAAGTTGAGGGCGGGCAGCTAGTTGCGGTCGCCGAGGGTGGCCCGGTGGGTTGGGCCGGGCCGGTCGTGGCCGATCGGCCGCCGTGGGCGGCGCCGCTGTTCGGGTTCGAGGTCGAGGTGGCGGAGGCGGAACGGGTGTCGCCGAAGTTCGTCCCCCAACGCACGCTGCCGGCGGCGGCCCGCGACCTCGCCCTGGTTGTGGGATGGGGCACCTCGGCGACCGAGTTGGCCGAAGGGATGCGGCGAGCGGCCGGGACACTGCTCGAGTCCACGGCTGTCGTCGATGAATACCGGGATCCGTCGCTGCCCCCGGGAACGAGGAGCGTGGCGTTTCGGCTGATCTTCCGGGGTCGGGACCGGACGCTCAAAGACACCGAAGTGGACCATGCGGTGACCAGAATCCAGGCCGCGGTGGAGAAGCAATTTGGCGCGACCCTCCGACGATCGTGACGCCGCCCTGACCGCGCTGGAGCAGACCGCTCAGGCGCTGGAAGGGGAGTTGGCGAGTTGGCGGCGGCGGTGCCTCAAGGCGGAAGCGGAGATCGATGAGGCGGCGCAGCGGGTCCCGGAGGTCACCTCGGCCGACGTAGCGTTGCTGCGCCGGCGGATCGATGAACTGGAGACCGAGAACCAGCGACTCCGGGACCGGATCGGGAGCGCTCGCGACCAGGTCGAACAACTGAAGACCCGGCTCCGCTTCGTCGAGGAGCACGTGGGTGGGGAGCTGGGATGAGCGAATCAGTCGAAGTGTCGATCGGGGGGCAGCGACTCCTGGTGAGCTCCGACCATGCTCCGGACTATACCCGGGCGGTGGCGGCCCATTTCGACGCCGCCTACGCCCGGATTCGAAGTGCCCTGCCCACGGTGGACATGCAACGGGCCGCGATCCTGGCTGGTCTCGCGGTCACCGACGAGCTGTTCCAGGTCCGCCGGGATGGTGAAACCTCGATCGAGCGGATCCGCGCGATCGAGGCCCGGCTGTCGCGGCTCTTGCCGCCGGGCAGGCGTGGGGGCCGGCCGACCGACAGTGGCGGCCGGGAGGAATCCTAACGACAAGCGCGGTCCCGACGGATCGCGGTTGGAGATACATCGATGGGTGTCCAAGAACTGCTCCTCGCCGCGGGAGCGGCTATCGCAGGTGTCCTGGTCGGTATTCTGGGCTACCGGTCCGTTCTCGGGTCCAAACAACGTGACGCTGCCGGACTGATTGCCACCGCGCGGGCGGAGGCGGATCGGCTGAGCGCTTCCGCGAAGGCCGAGGCCGATAAAGCCAAAGCGGCTTCGCTGGTCGAGGGCAAGATGGAGGCGCTCAAGCTCCGCGAAGAGGTCGAGCGCGACATGGCCCGCCGCCGCGAGGAGGTCGAACGGGTCGAACGGCGGCTCGAGGACCGGGATCGGACCCTGACCCGGCGGACGGAAGAGGTCGACAAGCAGGCCAAGGCCGTGGCGGCAGAGCAGGGAGCCGTGAGCCAGAAAGCGCTGGCGATCGATGGCCGGCTCCGCGAGATCGATGCCTTGGTCCATGAGCAGCGAACTCGCCTCGAAAGGGTGGCGGGCCTCTCGGTCGAGGAGGCTCGGCGCGAGTTCTTCCAGCGGGTCGAGGACGAGGCCCGCTCCCAGGCCGCGGCGATCGGCCGCGACATCAAGGAACAAGCCAAGAAGAACGCCGAACGCGAGGCCAAGCGGATCATCGCGATGTCGATCCAGCGGGTGGCCGCCGAACACACCGCGGAGACGACCGTCGCGGCCGTGGCGTTGTCGAGCGATGAACTCAAGGGTCGGATCATCGGGCGCGAGGGCCGCAACATCAGGGCCTTCGAGATGGCGACCGGCGTCGACCTCATCATCGACGATACCCCGGACACGGTCATCGTGTCCTGTTTCGATCCGATTCGCAGAGAGGTCGGCCGGCGGGCGCTCGATGCCCTGATCACCGACGGCCGGATTCATCCGGGTCGCATCGAGGAGATCGTCAAGAAGGTCCAGAAGGACCTCGAAGAGCAGCTGGTTGAACTCGGCGAGCAGGCAGCCTACGAGACGGGGATTCACGGCCTCCATCCCGAAATGATCAAGCTGATCGGGCGGATGCGCTATCGAACCTCGTACGGCCAGAACATCTATGAGCACTCCAAGGAAGTGGCTTGGATCGCCGGGATGATGGCCGCCGAACTCCACCTCGACGTCCAGCTGGCCAAGCGCGGCGGCCTCCTCCACGACATCGGCAAGGTGCTGACCCACGACAACGAAGGGACCCACGTTCAGCTCGGGGTCGAGGTCGCCACCAAGTATCGGGAGCAGCCCGGCGTCATCAACTGCATCGCCGCTCACCACGACGACGTGCCGCACGAAAGCGCCGAGTCCGTCTTGGTCCAGGCGGCCGACGCGATCAGCGGTTCCCGGCCGGGGGCTCGCCGCGAGGCGTTCGAGACTTACGTCAAGCGCCTCACCGAGCTCGAAGAGATCGCGACCAGCTTCCAGGGAGTCGACAAGGTCAACGCCATTCAAGCCGGTCGCGAAGTCCGGGTCATCGTGGTACCGGAAAAGGTCGACGACGCGAAGGCCCAGGAACTCGCCGAGGCGATCGCCAAGCGGATCGAGGGCGAACTGCAGTATCCCGGCCAGATCCGGGTGACGGTCATCAGAGAAACTCGGGCGAGCGGAGTGGCCAAGTGAGCGGCAGACTTCTCGATGGCACCGCGATCGCCAGCGCCATCAGGGCCGACGTCGCGCGTGACGTGGCCGGGCTGGTCTCGAGCGGGGTGACGCCGGGCCTGGCGGTCGTGATCGTCGGCGATGATCCGGCGAGCCAAGTCTACGTCGCCAGCAAGGGCAAGGCTTGTCTCGAGGCGGGGATGCACTCGGAGACGATCCGGCTGCCGGCCACGACGACTGAGGCGGAACTCCTCGCCCAGGTCGACCGGCTCAACGCCGATCCCAAGATCCACGGCTTCCTGGTGCAGTTGCCGCTGCCCAAACACATCAACAGCGAACGGATCCTGCTTAGGATCGATCCGGCCAAGGACGTCGACGGGTTTCATCCGATGAACGTCGGGCGGCTCTCGGTGGGCGATTCGACGGCCTTTCGGCCGGCGACGCCGTTCGGTGTCCAGCAGATGTTGCTGCGCTCCGGGATCGAAACCAAGGGTGCCCACGCGGTCATCATCGGCCGTTCCAACATCGTCGGCAAGCCGATGGCCAGCCTCCTCGTCCAGGATACACCCGGTGGTAATGCCACCGTGACGATCTGTCACTCGCGCTCCCGCGACCTGCCGGCGCTGGCCCGGATGGCCGACATCCTCGTGGTCGCCATCGGCAGACCGGAATTCGTGACTCGCGAGATGGTCCGGCCGGGAGCGGTGGTCGTCGACGTCGGCATCAATCGGGTGGTCGACCCCGCCGCCGCGAAAGGCTACCGGATCGTGGGCGACGTGGCGTTCGCGCCGGTCCGCGAGGTGGCGAGCTGGATCACGCCGGTCCCTGGTGGAGTCGGCAAGATGACCATCGCGATGCTGCTGATGAACACGCTGCAGGCGGCTCGCCAGCAGTCGGGGCGGTGATCGGCCGGTGACGCGCCGGTCCCTAGGCGGTCCCTCGGGCGACCTGTTCGATGACGGCGCCGGCTCCAAGCGCTCGACCAGAGCCGCGCTGACCGTCACCGAGCTGGCCGCCGAGCTCAAGCATGCCGCGGAAACGGTGACCGGTCAGGTGTGGGTCAAGGGCGAGGTGATCGGCCTCAAGGAGTACGGCGGCGGCACCTGGTACTTCGCCATTCGCGACGCCGAGAGCCAGCTTCGTTGCGTGATGTGGCGGAGCTACACCCAGCGGATGAAGGTGGCCCCACCCGAGGGGACCGAGGTCTATCTCCTCGCGACACCCACGGTGTGGCCCCAGCGGGGCGAGTTGCGGTTGACCGCCGTCGCGATGCTCCCGACGGCGGGGGTCGGGATGCAGCAGCTGGCCTTCGAGCGGACCAGGGAAGTGCTCGAGCGCGACGGGCTGCTCGATCCGGGCCGAAAACGGCCGCTGCCGAGTTACCCGCGAGCCGTGGCGGTGGTGACCAGCCCCGACGGGGTGGTGATGCACGATATCGTCACGGTCGCCCGACGGCGGTGGCCGTCGGTCCGGCTGGTGTTGGTGCCGGCCCGGGTCCAGGGGGAGGAGGCGGTCGACCAGCTGGTGGCCGCGTTAGGCATGGTCGAGCGGCTGTCCGGGATCGACGTCTGCATCGTCGCCAGGGGCGGGGGGGCCCGCGACGACCTGCTGGCGTTCAACGCCGAGCCGGTCTGCCGCGCGGTGGCCGCGGTGACGGTCCCGACCGTGTCCGCCGTCGGACACGAAACCGACGTGACGCTCACCGACCTGGTCGCCGATCTTCGGGCGCCGACCCCGAGTGCCGCCGCCGAGCTGGTGGTGCCCGACCGGAGGGCAACGGCGGCAGCGCTCGCCTCGCTGGCGAGTCGGCTGGCCTCCGGCCTCTCGCGGCGGACCACCCTCACCAACGAGCGCCTGGCGCGACTCTCCGACCGGGCGGCCGCCGCGCTCAAGGCCAACCTCGCCGCTCGGCGACAGGTCTTCGAACGGCTGGCCGCCGGGCTCGAAGCCTTGAGCCCGCTGGCCGTCTTGAGCCGCGGGTATGGCATCGCCCAGCTCGAGAATGGAACCGTGATCCGCCGGCCCGCTCAGGTCACTCCCGGCGAGCGGTTCACCGTTCGAGTCGCCGAGGGCACCATTCGGGCGAGGGGCGAATGACCGGCCCGGACGCCCTGACCGGCAACCTCCGGCGACTCGAGGAGATCGTCCGGATGCTCGAGCGGGACGACCTCGACCTCGACCAGGCCCTGGCGCTCTTCGAGGAGGGCGTCGGCCGGCTCCGGGCCGCCAAGGAACGCCTCACCGAGGCGGAGGCCCGGGTGGCCCGAGTGGTGGAGGACGCCGCCGGCGTCCTGTCGCTCACCGATCTCGATGACTGAGATCGCCGCGGCCGAGGCGTTGCTGGCCGAGGCCCGGGCGACGACCGACGCGCGGCTGGGTGAGGTCGCGCTGCGGTTCCAGCGGGGCGGGCACCCGGCCGGCGAGGCGATCCGGTACGCGTTAGGCACCGTGGGCAAGCGGGTTCGGCCCGCCCTGGTCCTGGCGAGCTATCGGGCCAGCGGCGGGACCGACCCCGGCATCGGCTGGCTCGCCACGGCGGTCGAGATCATCCACACCTACTCGCTGGTCCACGACGACCTTCCCTGCATGGACGACGACGCCCGCCGGCGGGGGCGGCCCACCACCCACGTCGTGTTCGACGTGCCCACGGCAACCCGAGTCGGCTTCCTCCTCGTCCCAGTCGCGGTCGAGGTGCTCTGCCAGGCCGCCGACGCCATGGGGCTCGACCTGGTGACTCGGCAGGCCATCGCCCGGGATCTGCTCGCCGCAAGCGGGATCCGAGGGATGGTCGGCGGCCAGTGGCTCGATCTGGTCGCCGAGGGGCAGCGGCTGGGTGAAGCCGAGCTGCGGGCGATCCATGCCCGAAAAACCGGCGCCCTGATTCGGGCGGCGTGTTTGGTCGGTGGGCGGGCGGCGGGCGCCGATCCGACCCGGTTGGCTGGACTCGCGGCCTTCGGCGAGGACATCGGGCTTGCCTTTCAGATCGCCGACGACGTCCTCGATGCCACCGCGACCACGGACCAGCTCGGCAAGACGGCCGGCCGAGATGCCTCGCTCCGGAAGATGACCTACGTCAGCTTCCTGGGCGTCGAGGGGGCCCGAGCCGAAGCGCGGAGGATGGCCGAACGAGCGGTGGCTCGGCTCGATGACGCCCGCGTGGAGGCGACCGCGCTGGCAAGTTTGGCCCATTATATTGTCCAACGTCAATCCTAAGGGAACCGCATGTCGCTCTTGGCGGGGATTCGGGGGCCAGCCGACCTCAAGCGGCTCCGCCGCGACCAGCTGCCGCTCGTGGCGCAGGAGGTGCGCGAGCGCCTGATTCAGGCCTGCTCGGTGACCGGGGGCCACATCGGCGCCAGCCTGGGTGTGGTCGAGTTGGCCATCGCGATCCTCACCGAGTTCGACTCCCCCAACGACAAGATCGTCTGGGACGTGGGGCATCAAGCCTACGCCTGGAAACTGTTGACCGGGCGGAACCCCAACTTCGAAACCCTGCGGCAGAAAGAGGGGATCTCGGGGTTCTTGAAGCGGCCCGAGAGCCCTCACGACCAATTCGGAGCCGGCCACGCCGGGACCGCCATGTCGGCGGCCTTCGGGATGGCCACGGCCCGCGACCTGCTCGGACTCGACTACAAAGTGGCCGCGGTCGTCGGCGACGGCGCCTTGACCTGTGGGCTGTCGTACGAGGGGATGAACAACGCGGGCCATTCGCACCGGGACATCATCCTGATCGTCAACGACAACGGGATGTCGATCTCACCTAACGTTGGCGCCATCAGCAAGACCCTCGGCACCATCGTCGCCAACCCGATGACCCAACGGCTCCGCGAGACCGTCAAGCATGTCACCCTCAAGCTGGGCGGCGTCTTCGGGGATGGGGTGGTCGAGTTCGCCAAGAACCTCGAGGAGAGCGTGAAGAACCTCTTCTCCCAAGGGATGTTCTTCGAGGAACTCGGCTTCCGGTATTTCGGGCCGATCGACGGGCACGACCTCCCCAAGCTCTGCGACACCCTCCGCTACGTCCGAGGCCTCACCGGGCCCCGGGTGGTCCACGTGCTGACCGAAAAAGGGAAGGGCTTCGCCTTTGCGGAGGCCAACCGGGAGAAGTGGCATGGCCTGGCGGCCTATGACCCTGAAACGGGCGAGGCGCGAAAGCCCGCGAGCGGGCCGCCGACGTGGACCCAGGTCTTTGGCGAGGCACTGACCGCCCTGGCGCATCAGCATCGCGACTTCGTGGTGATCACGGCCGCGATGCCGTCGGGCACCGGGACGAGCGTCTTTCAAAAGGCGTGGCCCGAGCGGTTCTTCGATGTCGGGATTGCCGAGGGCCACGCGGTCACCTTCGCCGGCGGCCTGGCGACCCAAGGGGTCCGGCCAGTGTGCGCCATCTATTCGACCTTCTTGCAGCGCGCCTACGACAACATCATCCACGACATCGCGGTGCAACATCTCCCGGTGCTGTTCTGTATGGACCGCGCCGGGCTGGTCGGCGAGGACGGACAAACCCACATGGGGCTCTACGACATCCCCTATTTGCTGGCCGTGCCCGGGATGGTCGTAACGGCACCCAAGGATGCCGACGAGCTGATCGGCCTGCTCAAGACCGGGCTAGAGTACAATGCCGGGCCGTTTTCGACCCGGTATCCCCGTGACAAGGCGCCGAGTCCTCCCAGCCCGATCGACTCCATCGCCCCGGTTCCCCTGGGCAGCTGGGAGCTTCGGCGTCAGGGCAAGGACCTGGCGCTACTCGCGGTCGGGACCATGGTCGCCCCCGCGGAACAGGCGGCCAACCTGCTGGCTCAACAGGGCATCGAGGCGGCGGTCGTGAACTGTCGATTCCTCAAGCCCTACGATGAGGCGATGCTGGCCGAGATCGCCGGTCGAACCAACTTGGTCGTGACCGTCGAGGAGGGGGCCCTCGCGAACGGTTTCGGTGGCTACCTCGCCCAGGAGGCCGGCCGCCGGTATCCCGACCTCCGGGTGGTGGCGCTCGGGGTCGACGATCGCCTCGTCGAGCAGGCCCCTCGAGCCGACCAGCTCGACTGGTTCGGCCTCACCGGGCCGAAAATCGCCGCCAGAGTCACCGCTCTGCTCCATGAGGGCAGCGTGCCGGCCCGATGAACGTCGGGGTCGTCGGCAACCCCCGATACCAAGACCTCGCGGCCATTCTCTCGGGGATGGCCGCGCGAGCGCCGGGGCTTGGCCTCCGGTTCTACACCGAACCCGAACTCGCTCCCTTCTGGCCCCAGCCGGTACCGCCGCTCGGGATCGCCCAGCTCGACGCGCTGGTAACGTTAGGCGGTGACGGGACTCTCCTCCGTGGCGCCCGCCTGCTCGGGGCCAACCCGGTGCCGGTGCTCGGCATCAACCTGGGTCGAGTCGGGTTTCTCACCAGCTGTACCCGCGATGAACTCGATCTCGCCCTCGACCGGCTGACCCGCCGCGACTACGTCCTCGAGCCGCGGCAGGGGTTGGAGGCGGAGATCCGCGGCGTCGGGGGCTCGAGCTTCGCCCTTCCCCCCGCCCTGAACGACGTCACGGTCCACAAGGCGGGCGTGGCCCGGATGATTCAGCTCAACGTCCAGGTCGACGACCAGGAAATCGGCCCCTACAGCGCCGACGGGCTCATCGTGGCCACCCCAACCGGCTCGACGGCCTATTCCCTCTCGGCCGGCGGTCCGATCATCGCGCCGGACGTCGAGGCCATCGTCATCACCCCCATTTGCGCCCACACCCTCGCGGTGCGGCCGCTGGTTGTACCGGCCAGCTCGTCGATCGCGATCAGCCCGATTCAGAGTTCCGCCGAGGACTTACTGGTGTCGGTGGATGGCCAGCAAGCGATGACGGTGGGGCCGAACGATCGCCTGATGCTGGGCGTGGGGGCCCATCGGGTGCCGCTAGTGCGGTTCGGGCCGAAGAGCTACTTCGCCCGGATGCGGGAGAGCCTTCGCTGGGGCGATCTCGCCGAGCGGGAGACCCGGTGATCAGTGAGCTGAGAGTCCGCGGCCTCGTCACCGTGGAGGATGCGACCCTCGGCTTGGCGTCGGGGCTCAACGTGCTCTCGGGAGAAACCGGCGCGGGCAAATCGATGGTGGTCGATGCCTTGGCGCTCCTCCTCGGGGGCCGCGCCGACACCTCGCTGATTCGGCCCGCGGCGTCCAAGGCCATCGTCGAGGGCGTGTTCGAACCGATCCCGAAGGCGGTCAAGCCGTTGCTCGAGGAACTCGGCCTCGACGCTGCCGACGAGGCCCTGGTGATCCGGCGAGAGATCTCGGCCGAGGGCCGGTCCCGGGCCTGGGTCAATGGCAGCCCGACTACCGTGACGGCGCTGGAACAGCTGGGAGGACGGCTCGCCGACCTGCACGGACAGCACCAGACCGTCTCGCTGCTCAAGCCCGCTACTCAGCGCGCCCTGCTGGACGCCTTCGCGGGGGCCCTCTCGGAGGCGCGGGTCACCTCCGAGGCATTCCTGGCGGTCGAGGCCATCCGGCGCGAGGAGGCCGAGCTGGCCGCCCGGCGCGATGCCGCGGTCAAGAAGGCGGACTATCTCCGCCACGTGGTGGATGAGATCGACGCCGTCAAGCCGGTCGATGGCGAAGAGGAGCGGCTCGACCAGGAGATCCGGCGGCTCTCCCATGCCGAGGAGCTTCGGTCGCTAGGCCTGCGGTTGAGCTCGGTCCTCGACGGCGAGGCCGAGGGGGCGTTGCCGTCCCTCCAATCGGCCGATCGCCTGCTCGGCCAGCTGGAACGGCTCGACCCCACCGTCGGGGAGTGGCGGGCCCTGGTCGATACGGCCTATGCCACCCTGGACGAGCTGGCCCGTTCCGCCGAACGTTACGCTCAGTCGATCGAGGAGGATCCGGCCCGCCTGGCCGAGATCAACCTGCGCCGCAACCTGCTCGACCGGCTCGGCCGCCGGTACGGGGCCTCGATCGCGGCGGTTCTGGCGGCCCGGGCCGAAGCGGTGGCCGAACTCGACCTGATCGACCGCTCCGATTTCGACCTCGAGACCCTGGGAGCCAGGCGGCACGCCGCCGAAGCCGCCCTGATCCACGCCGCCCGCGAATTGTCGGCCCGGAGGCGGCTCGGCGGCGACAAACTCGCCCGGGCGGTCAACCGGCAGCTCTCGAAGCTGGGACTCCCCGGGGGCCGCTTCGAGGTCGTCTTGCCGCCACTCGATCGGATCGGTCCGGACGGCGCCGAAACGGTTCAGTTCACCGTGCAGCTCAACCTGGGCCACGAGGCCCGGCCGGTCGACAAGGCGGCGTCCGGGGGCGAGTTGTCTAGACTGATGTTGGCCCTGACGGTCGCCCTCGCCAGACAGGATGGGGTGCCGACCCTGGTGTTCGACGAGATCGACGCCGGCATCGGCGGGGAAGTCGGCCGGCAGGTCGCGGAAGCCTTGGCCGAGGTCGCGACCCGTTGCCAGGTCCTGGTGATCACCCACCTCCCCACCATCGCGGCCCGGGCCGATCGGCACCTGCTGGTCACCAAGCGAGCCAAAGGTGGAGTCGCCACCAGCTCGGTCACGGTCCTTCACGGCGAGGACCGGGTGACCGAGCTGGCCCGAATGCTCGGCGACCCGGAGAGCACCTCGGCCCGGCGTCATGCGGCCGAGTTGCTGGCCCACTGAGCCACCGAAGGGGGCCGGCTTACCTCCAGAGCCGGCTGTAGAGCCGCAAGTCGACCCGGACGCTGTTCAGATCGGGTACCACGCCGGTGCCGGAGCGGGCAATTCGTTCGTATCGCAGGCTCGCGTCCATCGGGAGCCCGAAGAGCCCCCGCTTGTTCTGGCCGCTGTGGGAATAGGAAACGCCGCCCGATATCAGGACGGCGTCGGACTTGCTACCTAACGACAGTACCCCGATGTCCACCCCCTCGATCGGAGGCTGGCCGGCAGCGTATTCGAACCGGTCGGCCTGGCGAGCCCAGACGGCGCCCCCCCCGAAGAGCGACAGGTGGGTCGCGATCCGGAAGAACGGCTGGGCGGAGAGGCGGAGGACGTCGCCCGGATCGCGGCGAACGCCGGCCCGGGTGCTGTCGGGGGCGATCGGTTGGTCGAAGGGAGCGACTCGGCGGTTCTGGTTGCCGGGGAGCTGGAGGTTGTAGCCGGCAGCCAGCCGGGCGCCGAACCGGCCCGCCGCGACATCGGTGGTGAAGTTGACCTCGAGGTCGGGCTGGCGGTCTCCGGTTCCGAGATCGAGAAACCGATCCTGGCGATCGAGTTGCGCCGTTCGCAGTCGAACCGTGGCGTTGAGGACCGAGCGGACCCCGCTGCCGAAGCGGGACGTGGGGAACCGGTCGAGGATCGCCAACGCCGCCCCGACCTCGACGTCACCCATCCGAATCAGATAGGGAGTCTCGTCGAGCGGGGCCGCCCTGATTATCCCGGTGGGGTCGGTCAGGTAGGCGTTGAACCCCGTCGGGTCGATGGGTCTAGTGGCGAGGGCGGGCGCCCCGGTCAGGGCGATGTTGAAGCCGGACAGGTCCGCCTGCATTGCCTGGACCGCCTGCTGCACGGCGGCGCCGGCCGCCGAGCTTGCCATCGGGAGGAATGGCTCCGCGAGGAGCGACTGGAGGGCGCCTCCTTGGGCAATCAGTCGCTGCACCAGGGTCCGCTGCGCGGGGTCGGTGAGTCGGGGCAAGGTGTCCTGGAGGCGGCTTACGATGTTGCCGAGTTGCCCCAGAAACGCCAGGTTCGCCCCGGTGGTCGCGACTCCGGCGGTCGCCTGCGCCGCGTCGATCAGGAAGCGCGACTCGATCTTGACCGAGACGATCGGCACGGTGCCGAAGATGGTTAGTCCGCGGGTGAGCCCGAAGGCCCCCCCGAGGCCGCGAGTTCCTCGATTGACGATTTGCGACGCGGTCGACTGACCGAGCGACAAGTTGATCTGCGCCAGGCCGGTCAGTTGCCGGATGCTGGCCGCGGCGCTCGCGAGGCTGGGGACGAAGGCCGGGTCGAGGGAGGCCCGCGCGAAGTCGGCGGCGGCCTCCTCGCGGTTGCCGTCGCGCCACCGCCAATCCCACGACTCGAACTGGGCCGAGAAGTCCCAGCGGAGCTGGCCCTTGGGGACGGTGATCGGAGTGATTTGGGCCGCGCCTGACGCCGGGAGCAACGCCAAGGCGACGGCCAGCAGGGCGGATCGCACCATGCTGCAAACTTGGCGGGGTTGCCCCGCGGAACGGAAGGTCTCCGGTCGATCGCCGGTGGCGCGGGCCTGAGTGGGGGTATATTCGACGTCGAGGTACAGCTCGCTCGGGTGGCGAAACCGGTAGACGCAAGGGACTTAAAATCCCTTGGGGGTAACCCCGTGAGGGTTCGAGTCCCTCCCCGAGCATCCACCCTCCTGCAGGACAGCCGCCCGACGGGCCGCCGATCAGTCATCCCTCGATCACAACGCCACGCCGAGTTGACTCGGCGGCGCCGCCGAGCATATCCTCGGCTCGGCACGAGGTGGAGACCAGAAAATGATCCAGCGGACTGCGGGTGACGTGACGGGTGAAGAATTGTGGGCTCACCCCCGGCGAGGTACCCGGCGACTTTCCCTTCGACGTCGAGGAGGGTCCACTCGGGATGATGGCTCTGCCTCGATCGTCGCTGTCGAGGAGATGGTGACAGGCGAGGGCGTCATTCCGGGTTTCCGCTGCCGAGTCGCCGACCTCTTCTGACTCGGGGCGATGCCCGGTCTCGTTTGTCCCTGGTGCCAGATCCCGATGACGGTGTCTACCGTCGGCCGGGTCGAGGTCGATGTCTGCCAGCGCTGTGGTGCTCGGTGGTTCGATCGGACCGAGCTGGCGGCCGCCCTCGCGGCCCAGGGGTCGCGAGCGACGCCCAGTTGGGGCTCCCCCAAACCGACATCCACGGCCGGCGAGGCGGGGACGTGCCCGCGAGACCGACACCCCTTGATCGCTCACCAATGGCTTGGCGCGGAGTTCGGGCGCTGCTCGGCGTGCCAAGGGGTCCTGATCGGCGGATCATCCTGGCAGCTCATGCTCGCGCGTTGCTCGGGTCCGGGCGAGCGGGTTACCGGCAAGGATGTGGCCAAATCGGTGGCGGAAATAGTGCTCGAGGTTCTTTCGCTGGGCGACTGGTGATCGGAGACGCCGTGCGAGCCCGACTATCTTCTCGGTGCCCTGACTCCAGAGCCTAGCATGGCGCCAGTCGATCTCGAGGAGGAACGTCGCCGACACCGTGAGGCCGCGGCGAGCTTTCTCGCCGCCGCCCGGGCGGTGCCCGCCGACCGCTGGAATGTCCCGATCCGTCCCGGGGCCTGGTCGCCGGCGCAGGTGGCCGAGCATCTCCGGCTATCGTGCCAAACGCTGGGCGGCGAACTCGAGGGACGTCCCGGGCTCCGGGTCCGCACCAGTTGGTGGCAACGGGCGCTCCTTCGATTCAAGTTCCTCGGCGCGATTCTCGACCACGGCAAGATCCCGGCGGGTGCCAGGGCCCCGCGCGAGCTCGTCCCGGGGCCGGGGCCGTTCGATCGCGAGACGGTGCTCGCCGATCTCGAGGACGCCGCCAACCGGTGCGAAGCAGCGGTCGCCGCTCGATGGCACGACCGCACCGCCGGGGCGACTCACCATGTTTTCGGCCATCTCGTTCCGAGCCAGCTGATCCGGTTCTCGTCGGTTCACTTCGTTCATCACTCTGCTCAGATCCAGACGCATGGCTGATTGGCCCCGGCACAATGGAGAGCATGAGCAGTTCCTCGCGGGGCCGCTGTCCCGCCTCGCGGAACTCAAACGGGTCGCCCGGATCGGCGCCGAGTTCGTTCGGGGGTTTCGGGCGCTCCATTTCGTGGGACCCTGCGTCACCGTGTTCGGGTCGGCTCGGTTCGCTGAGGACCACGCCTACTACGCCTTGGGCCGGGAGGTCGGCGGGGAGATCGCCCGGCTCGGCCTAACGACCATGACCGGTGGCGGGCCGGGCATCATGGAGGCCGCCAACCGAGGCGCCAAAGAGGCCGGGGGGCCATCGATCGGGTGCAACATCGAGCTTCCCCACGAGCAGCATCCCAATCCGTATCTCGATCGCTTCGTCTCGTTTCGCTACTTCTTCGTCCGGAAGGTGATGCTGGTGAAGTACAGCTGTGCCTTCGTGGTCCTTCCGGGAGGCTTCGGCACCCTGGACGAGCTCTTCGAGGCGCTGACTCTGGTCCAGACCGGCAAGATCAAGTCGTTCCCCGTGGTGCTGATGGGGACGGAGTACTGGGCGCCGCTGATCGATTTCATCCGTGGGACGCTGGCGGGGCGGGGCACCATCAATCGGGGCGACCTCGATCTCCTCACCTTCACCGACTCGGTATCGACCGCGGGCGAGGTCTTATCCCGCGCGGCCGATGCCCACGCGCCGACCTGGGTCCGCCGTCCCCGGCGGAGCAGGGTTCTCCGCGAATGAATGCTGGCGGGCGGACCGGGTTTGCCCTGCCGCTCGGTTGCGAGCTAGGTTCCGCTCACCTCTACCACATTTGCCCATGGCAACGCTCGCGCCCCTGGTTCACCCAACGACGGTCGCCCTGGACGACGAGGCGGCCAGACCGCCGGCCGGTCTGCCGAAGAACGAGGTCCTCGATCGAGAGCTCGAGGCCATCCGCGAACGGATCGAGGAGCTGATCCTGGCCCTTGGCGCCGAGGGCACCCGGGCGCTCCTGGTCGTCCTCCAGGGGCGCGACGCCTCCGGGAAGGACGGCGTCGTCAAGAAGGTCTTCGGCGACGTCAACCCGAGCTACTGCCAGGTTCACTCGTTCAAACGGCCGACCCCGCTCGAGCTGCGGCACGATTTCCTCTGGCGGGTTCACCAGGTCGTTCCGCCAGCCGGGACGGTCGGGATCTTCAACCGATCGCACTACGAGGATGTCCTGGTGGTCCGGGTCCGCAACTTGGTTCCCGAGGCACTGTGGGATCGCCGCTACCAGCACATCAACGACTTCGAACGGATGCTGGTGGATCACGGGGTGACCATTCTCAAGTTCGCGCTCCACGTGTCGCGAGAGGAGCAACGGCAACAACTCGAGGAGCGGTTGAGCGACCCGACCAAGAACTGGAAGTTCGAGGTGGGCGACCTCAAGGAACGGGCGCTCTGGGACCAGTACACCGTTGCCTATCAGGAGATGATCCGCCGGTGCGGAACGCCGTGGGCGCCATGGTATCTGGTGCCGGGCGACAAGAAGAGTGCCCGAGACTATCTGGTCGCTGAAGTGGTGCTCGAAGCCTTGGAGCGAATGGCGCCCCGCTACCCCGCCGCAGACCCGGAGGTCCTCGCGCTCCGCGGTACCATCACCTAACGGATTAGAAGAACCCGCCCGGCCCGTGGATGAGGTAGGTCAGCCGGCTGCCGCCGCTCTGGAAAAAGGGGGCTCGGTTGCCGAAGGTCTGGATGAACTTGGCCATCAGACGACTGTCAGGGGTGGTGACCGAGACCCCGATCAGCGGGGTGCCGCCGGCGGTGAGGTTGTCGTAGTCCAGGGTGTATTCCGGCCGATCGAAGGAATTGGCCAGGTCCCCGCTCAAGAACGGCGTCAGGCCGTTCGGGATCTGGCCGGCGCCGCTTTCAGGGGGCCAGTTCTCGTACTCGGCGTAATAGTTCACGACCGCGACCGTGATCGCGCGAAAATCGCCGGTCAAGGCCGCGGTTCGGGCGGTGTTCCGCAAATCGATATACTTGAGCAGCGCGATCGTCGCGAGGAGTCCGAGGACGATCAGGACCATCAACATCTCCACCAGGGTGAAGCCACGGCGATGCCCCATCAGGCGCGTCCCTGGAGCACGCGGATCGCGTCGATCGTCTTGACCCGGATCGAGTCCGTCGATCGAAGCACGACGGTGGTGTCGGGGGTCGCCAAGGACACCTCGAACGCGGTGGAGTCCAACACCCGGTAGCGAATTCCAGTATTCGGGACGCCGATGTCGGTCAATCTGGACGGGAGCCGTCCCTGCGCCATCAGGTGCGACTCGATCTTGCTGATCGCGTCGACCAGCGACAGTGTCGCCGAAGCCGTCCGAATCTCCGGGCTCTCCACCGGCATGGTCGGGCCAGCGAGCCAGGCGGGTCGGGCCGCGAGCAGACCGGCGCCCGTCACCATCAACACGACGAGTGAAGTCCGGAAGATCCGCCGCCCGATTCCCGGCCCCGGTGGCGGCCGATACCCACTCGGAGGCCGGCTGCGCTGATCCGCGATCGCTGCTTGGGCGGCCTCGAGTAGCGCTTCCTTACTCTGGCGCGGGGTTGGGTTGTTGGGCGGATTTTGGGGCACCGGGCCTCGTGGTCCGATCGACGGGGGCAATCTAGTCGGCCATCCGCTCGCCCGCGATGGCCCGATCGATGAGGTCTGGCAAACGGCCAATGTCGATTGGCCTGGTCAGCTACCCGTCGAATCCCGCGGCGGAGGCCCGATCCCGATCGTTGGCTGCTACGTAGGCCATGAGCGCCACCAGCCGCGGGAGCCTGGGCGCTTTGCGACGAAGCTCCGCCAGGATCTCGAATCCGTCCTGGTTCATCAGGCCATCTTGGTGCGGCGGAGCACCGCCCGCACCCGCGCCGAGAGCGAGGCAGGCTGCACCGGCTTGGTGAGGAAGTCCTGGGCACCCAGATCGAGCACCTGCGCCTCGGCCTCGCCACTTCGGGCGGTGAGGACGATGACCGGAAGGCTCGAGGTCAGCACTCGGGCTCGGAGTTCCTCCAGTACCCCCATCCCATCGAGGCGAGGCATGTCGAGATCGAGGATCATCAGGTCGACCCGGCCCCCCTCGATCGCATCGAGCGCGTCGAGCCCGTCGGCCGCGTCGGCGACCTCGTAGCCCTCTCGCTCCAAGATCATCCGAATCAACCGGCGCATCTGGCGGTCGTCGTCGGCGACCAGGACCCGTGTCTTCGACGAGTGCTGCGGTACAGTCTCGAGCGGCGCGGTTGGCGGGGCTGCCGAGGGCAATCCGGCCGGCCCGGATCGGGTCTCCGGAACGCCCTGGCCGGCTCGGGAGGGGCCGTCCCCCGCGTGCTCGCCTAACACGCGAACGATCTCCGCTAAATCGCTGTCGCCGGCCCATAGCCTTCGGAGCCCACTCTCCCAGAGGGTGCCCATGCCGATGGTGCGGGCGGCGGCCACCAGCGCATCGGGGAGGGCCCCGCCGCCGATCAGTTGGGCGCCCCGCTCATCGACCGGCATGATCTCGATCACCGCCATCCGGCCTTTGTACCCGGGTCCGGCACAAGCCTTACAGCCCACGGCCCTTCGGATCGTGGCTGGCCGATCGGCGGGAGGGCGCGCCTCCGCGGGTAGCTCGGTCGGCTCGATGGCGACGGCGCACTCGGCGCAGAGGCGGCGGACCAGCCGTTGGGCGACCACGCCTTTGAGGGCGGAGGCGATCTTGAACCCGTCGACACCGAGATCGCGAAGGCGGGTAATCGCCGACGCCGCGTCGTTGGTGTGGAGGGTCGACAGCACCAGGTGGCCCGAGAGGCTCGCCTGGGTGGCGATCGTCGCGGTCTCGATGTCGCGGATTTCACCAACCAGCACGATGTCGGGGTCCTGTCGGAGCACCGATCGAAGCGCGCTCGCGAACGTGAAGCCCTGGGCCTCGCTCACTTGGAGCTGGGAGACGCCCGGAATGTCGTGCTCGACCGGGTCCTCCACCGTCACGATATTCTCGCGTCCGGTCTTGAGGTGGGTGATCGCGGCATAGAGCGTGGTCGTCTTACCGCTGCCGGTGGGGCCGGTCACCAGGACGATGCCTTCCCGATGGCCGAGCAGACGCAGCAACAACGACTCTTCGTCCGGGGCGAGTTCAAGGTCGGCGATGGTTCCCCGGAGGTTCGCCTTGTCGAGGATCCGCACCACGACCTTCTCGCCCCGACGGGCGACCGGCACCGTCGACACCCGGAGGTCGATCTGCTTGCCATCGACCCGGACCGCGGAGCGGCCGTCGTGGGGGTGGAGCGGGTCGGTCACGTCGAGCCGCGCCAGGATCTTGACTCGGCGCACCAATGCCGGCCCGGCCGAGGCGGGGAGTCGCATCACCTCTTTCATCACGCCGTCGAGGCGATAGCGAATCGAGGTCCCTTCGACCAAGGGCTCACAATGGATGTCGCTTGCCCCTTCCCGGACCGCGTCGGCGATCATCGCGTCGACCAGTCGGGCCATCGGGGCGTCGAGCGTGGGGTCCTTGACGGTCTCGATGGCCGGGGTTTCGTCGACGGTCTCGACCGTCGAGGGCTCGAGGCCGTCGACTAGGCGATTGACCGCGACCTCGGGCCGATAGATCTCGTCGATCTTCTTGGCCAAGGCCTCCGGTGCCGCCGCGAGAAACATGACGTCGCGGCCGGTCACGAAGGCCAGGGTCTGCTCCAGCGCCAAGTCGCGCGGGTCCGCCGTGGCAATCCTGATCAACCGGTCGTCGGCGCCGAGGGCGATGACCTGGTACTTCCGGGCGATGTTCTCGGGAAGGAGTGTCGCAACCCGTGGTTCGACCCCGGCCAACTCCGCGACCGGCACCTTGAACCGGATCGAAATCGCGTCGAGAATCTGTTGGTCGGTGACCACCCCGGCGCGCAACGCCGCTTCCCAGACGCTCGGCGGACCGGCTTCCAGCAGCTCCGCCATGGTGGCCCTGGCGACGAGCTTGGCGTCGGTCAGCGTGGCGGCGAGCCACTGATCCCTGAGCGGGGGGGGGAGCTGGGCGGCGGAGCCGGGTTCTGGCACAACTCCCCTTCCAATGGCGGGCCGGGTCACGTTCGCGAAGGCTCCCTGTTATACTAAAGCGTTGTCCTTCAACAGTCTAGCGCGCCGGAGCGGGGGCGCTTACAGGACCCAGTCGCCGACAATGCAGATTATCGTCCCCGGGGACAAAAGCATTACCCATCGCGTCCTCATGCTCGCGGCCATCGCCTCGGGACGCTCGGAGATCCGGGGCGGCCTGGCGGCGCACGACACCCGGTCGACCGCTCGGGTGCTTCGCCGCTTGGGAGTCCCGGTGGGGCGGCTGGGCTCCAGGTCGGTCGCGGTTGCCGGGAGGCGATTTCGAGCCCCGTCGGTCACCCTGGACTGCGGCAACAGCGGGACGACCGCGCGGTTGATGGCCGGGTTGCTGTCGGCTAGTCGATTCTGGAGCCGGCTGACGGGAGACCGCTCCCTTCGTCGCCGGCCGATGCGCCGAATCACCGAACCGCTCGAGGCCATGGGTGCCCGTTTTGCGCCTGAGGCGCCGGACCGGCTCCCGTTCGCCATCCGGGGCGGGCCACTCGAGCCGATCCGATGGGCGCTACCGGTCTCGAGCGCCCAACTCAAAACCGGGTTGTTGTTCGCCGGGCTGGCCGGTGAGGTCCCGGTGGCCGTCCGCGAACCGAACGGGCAAAGCCGCGATCACACCGAGCGATTGCTTGGGGCGTTAGGGGTGGTCGTCGAGGAACGCGATGGTTGGCTCGAACTCCAGCCGGGCGCCCGGCTCCGGGCTTTCGACGTGGCCGTCCCGGGTGACGCCAGCTCGGCGGCATTCTTGATCGGGGCGGGGCTGATCGCGGGGCGGCCCGTCACCGTCGAAGGCGTCGGCCTCAATCCGACTCGGCTCGGGTTCGTTGCCGTGCTGGAGCGGATGGGGGCGCGGATCGAGATCGAAACCGCCCGGATCGAGCTGGGCGAACCGCTCGGGACCATTCACGTCGCCCCGAGCGAGCTTCGCGCCACCGAGGTCGAGGCGAACGAGATTCCGGGGTTGATCGATGAGGTTCCCATCCTGGCGGCCGTCGCGGCCCGGGCCGAGGGCACCACCCGATTCGCCGAGGTGGGGGAACTCCGGGTCAAGGAAAGCGACCGGCTCGCCCTGGTGGCCAGGAACCTGGCGACCCTTGGGTACCGCGCCACGGCCGAGGAGAACATCCTGTCCGTAACCGGCAGCGACCACGCGCCAACGGGGTTGGTGACGACTGACGGCGATCACCGGCTGGCCATGGCCTTCGCGGCGCTGGGCCGAGCGCCGAGAGCCAGGGTGCGTCTCGACGAGCGTACCTCGGTGGCGGTGAGTTTTCCTGGGTTCTTCTCGGCGCTCGACCGGATTACCCGATGACGACGACGCCCGTCATCGCGATCGACGGCCCGGCCGCCTCCGGCAAGAGTTCCACGGCAGCGGCCGTCGCGCGGGCCCTCGGTGCGTTCCATCTGGATTCCGGGGCACTCTACCGAGGTCTTACCCGGGTAGCCCTCGATCACGATCTCGGCGCCGCCGAGGCGATCATCCAGCGGGCCGAGACCCGGGGACTCGGCTTGGTGCGGGTCGGGGACGAGATCATTCCGTTTCTCGACGGGGAGCCCGCCGAGCCGTTGATCCGGTCGCCGGAGGTTACGGCGGCGGTGTTTCGGATCGCCGCGATGGAGCCGCTCCGGGACTGGGTGAATCGACGACTCCGCCGGGAGGCTAGCGGCACCCGGTGGCTGGTGCTCGACGGGCGCGATATCGGCACCGCCGTCTTTCCCGACGCCCCGGTCAAGATCTTCCTTACCGCGACACCCCTCGCTCGGGCCAAGAGGCGGCTGGTCCAGCGCGACGGCGCCGCCCTGGCCCCAGAGCTTGCCGCGGAGGCCGCCGCGCTGGCCGCCCGCGATGCCGCCGACGCCTCGCGGGCAGTCGCTCCGCTGCGCCAGGCGACCGACGCCATCGTGATCGACACCACCGAATTGACCTTTGGTCAGCAGGTGGACGCGATTTTGGCGGTTGCCCGCAAGGCCTTGTCCAACAAGCAGATACCGCCTACTTTGTAGGGCTCCGCAGCCCGGCAATCCCGCCGGTCGAGGAATTCACCCCAACCCGGACCGCCCGGTCCGCGAGGTTGCCGTGTCCAAACCCCGTCAAAAAGGAAGTGCCGCGTTCGCGACCGCCACCGGTCTCAGGGTCCGGAACGATCTCTACGACGAGGCCTACAGCGACGCCGACTACGAGAACATGCTCTCGATGTACGAGGGCACCATGGCGCAGATCGTCGAAGGCGAAATCGTCAAATCGAAAGTGCTGCGGATCACCGACAACGCCGTCATTCTCGATGTCGGTTTCAAGTCCGAAGGCTCGGTGCCCCTCGACGAGTTCAAGGAGCGTCCGAAAGAAGGTGAAGAGGTCGAAGTCTTCCTGGAGCACCTGGAAGATCACGAGGGCGCGGTGGTGCTCTCGAAGAAGAAGGCCGACTTCATGCGGGTCTGGGAGAAGATCCGGGTGGCCTACGAGAGCGACCAGCCGGTCCAGGGCACCTTGATGAAGAAGATCAAGGGCGGGGTGGTCGTCAACGTGATGGGGGTCGACGCCTTCCTGCCGGGCTCGCAAATCGCGCTCCGGCGCGTTCCCAACATCGACGAGTTGCTGGGGCAGGCGTTCGAGTTCAAGATCATCAAGCTCAACAAGCGGCGCCGGAACATCGTGGTGTCACGCCGGGTTATCCTCGAGAACGAGCGAGCCAGCAAGCGCGAGCACCTGATGAAGGAACTCGAGGCTGGACAGGTCCGGAAGGGCATCGTCAAGAACATCACCGATTTCGGGGCGTTCATCGATCTCGGCGGCGTGGATGGTCTCCTCCACATCACCGACATGTCGTACGGCAGGGTCTCGCACCCGACCGAGTTGGTCCAGATCGGTGGTGAAGTGGAGGTCAAGATCCTCGACATCGATTGGCAGCGGGAGCGAATCTCCCTCGGCATGAAGCAGCTGATGCCGTACCCGTGGAAGGACATCGCCGAGAAGTACCCGGTCGGCACTCGGGTCCAGGGCAAGGTGGTGTCGATCACCAACTACGGCGCCTTCGTGGAGCTCGAGCCGGGGATCGAAGGCCTGGTCCACATTTCGGAGATGAGTTGGACCCGCAACGTTCGGCATCCCTCCAAGATCGTTTCGATCGGCGAGACCATCGAGGCCGTCGTGCTCAAGGTCGACGAGACGGAAGAGAAGATCTCGCTCGGCATGAAACAGACCGAGCAGGACCCCTGGATGATTCTGCCCCAGCGCTATCCGGTTGGCACGCCGATCTCCGGCAAGGTTCGCAATCTCACCAGCTTCGGTGCCTTCGTGGAGATCGAGCCGGGCATTGACGGTCTGATCCACATCTCCGACATGTCGTGGACCAAGCGGGTTCAGCATCCGTCCGAGGTGGTCAAGAAGGGCGATGTGGTGAACGTCGTGGTGCTCAACATCGACGCCGAGAACAAGCGGATCTCGCTCGGGCTCAAGCAGGCCGAGGAGGATCCGTGGCTCAAGATCGGGGAGGCCCTGCCGGTCGGGACCATGATCAAGGGCCGGATCCTTCGAATGATGGACAAAGGCGTGGTGGTCGATCTCGGCAACGACCTCGAGGGATTTGCGCCGATGTCACAGCTGGGCCACGACAACGTCCAGAACCCGATGGACGTGGTCAAGGAGAACCAGGTGGCGGACGTCGAGGTGCTCGAGGTCGACCCGATCCATCACCGGATCGTGGTCGGCGTTCGGGGATATCCGGAAGACGAAACCGGCGCTCCGCCGATCCAGGCGCCGTTGCCGCCGATCGTCGACACCGACGAGTAGCCAGGCGGGTCGGGGGGGCGGGGCGGCGGGCCGACTGGCCCGCCGCCCCGTTTCTCTTTGGGAGCACCACCGTCATGACCGCGGTTCTTCGAGTCGCCTCCGGTCACTCGAGCCGCCGGCTTCCCAGGAACCGAGTCGCCGCCGCCGGCAACGACTTCCGGTCGATTCTTCCTCTGCCGGGTGTTAGGGACCCTGCTTGGATTTGGCCCCTCTTCGCTAAATCGTCCTACCACACCGAGTTCGATCTCGCGTCGGCGGGTGGTATGGCGCTTGCGCGACCGCCGGCCGACCTCCGGTCTCGACCGCAATGTGTCGTCGATGACCAAATCACTCACTGAGGGAGATCGATCGTCATGATGCGGGCACTCTTTGCCGGTGTTACCGGGCTTCGTAATCACCAGGTTCGGATGGATGTCATCGGCAACAACATCGCCAACGTGAATACCGTGGCGTTCAAATCGTCCCGGGTCACCTTCGCCGAGTCGTTCAATCAGCTGCTCCAGGGCGCGACCCGCCCGCCGGCCAATTCCGGCGGCCGCAACCCGACCCAGATCGGCAACGGGATGAACATCGCGAGCATCGACGCCAAGTTCACCCAGGGGACGATTCAAGGCACCGGCGTGAAGACGGACGTGGCGATCAGCGGGGATGCGTTTTTCGTGGTCAAAGGCTACGGCAAGACGCTGTACGCTCGGGCGGGCAACTTCCAGTTCGACGCCAACGGACGGCTGGTCTCCCCGGCCAACGGCTACATCGTGCAGGGGATCAACGCCGACCCGTTGGGGAACTTCTCGTCGTCATCGGCCGTCGCGGACATCGACCTGACGCTGAACGCCAAGTCGCCGGCCCGGGCGACCCAGAACATCAGCATGGCCGGGAACCTCAACCTAAATCAGCGGATCATTCAAACCAGTCCGGCGCCGCTCTCCGAACCCCATCAGATGTCGATCACGGTGTACGACACCGCTGGGCAGGCCCATAACCTGGTCCTGACGTTCAAGCAGGTTTTTTCCGGCACCCCGCCGCTCCCGGACAATACCTGGACCTTCTCGATGACCTCGGCCACCGGGACCGTCGAGGCGATCGACAACCAGGCGACGCCTGGGACGGCGCCGCTCGACGCGGACCAGGGCCTCGTCACCTTCAACGCCAGCGGCCAGATGGTCGACTTCAGCAACGGGCTCGTCGCCTTGAGCGCGGAGCCGGTTCGGATCCGGATCAGCCCGAGTTCGGGTGGCACCCCGTTCGACATCTTGCTCGATCCGGGCGCGGTGAACGACATCAACGGCCTGTCGCAGTTCGCCAACCCGTCGAACGCGGTCTTCACGACCCAGGACGGGTACACCAGCGGCGATCTCCAGGACATCTCGATCGACTCGACCGGTGTGATCACCGGGTTCTACACCAACGGGGTGAGCCGGCCGGTCGCCCAGCTTTCCCTCGCCAACTTCAATAACCCGACGGCGCTGTTCCGCCGGGGCGACAACATGTACGAGCCCTCGGCGAACTCCGGCGTCCCCGTGCTGGGGTTTGCCGGGACCAGCAACACCTCGTCGATCACGGCCTCCGCGTTGGAGTCGTCGAACGTGGACCTCTCCGAGCAGTTCACCGACATGATCACCGCCCAGCGAGGCTTCCAGGCGGCGGCGCGGGTCATCACCACGTCCGACGAGATGCTCACCGAACTCGTCAACCTGAAGCGGTAGTCATTCTCGCACTGAGCCGACCGGCTCGCCGCGCCTGATCTGGGCGATGGCGAGTCGGTGGGCGAGGTGATGGCGGGCCGGACGACCTCCAGCCCAGGCGCGATCGGCCGGCGCTGATCAGCCGGCTGCTCCGGCTTGCGGGAGCGCAACGCCGAAGACGCCTAACGACACCACCGGGCCGTCCGGTCGCGGCCCGGGCCGATGCGGTCCGTCGTCGGGAACGCCCCGACGAACACCTCGGCCGGGTGGCGCCACCGGTCCCCGCGGCGGATCGGTCCGTACCTTCCGTGGTCTCGGTCACGGAGTGTAGCTTTCCTCCCCATGCCCAATCCACGACAACTGCTCGACGACCTGCATCGCCGCCAGGCCCAGGCGGAGCAGGGCGGCGGTCCCGCTCGGGTCGCGCAACAGCACAAGAAGGGAAAGCTCACCGCCCGCGAACGGCTCGACCTGCTCCTCGATGAAGGGAGTTTCGTCGAGTTGGATCGCTTCGTGACCCATCGGACCACGGACTTCGGCCTGGCCGATCAGCTGGTGCCGGGGGATGGGGTGGTGACGGGCCATGGCCGGGTCGATGGGCGACTGGTCTATGTCTTCAGCCAGGACTTCACCGTCTTCGGCGGCTCGCTGTCGGAAGCGCACGCCGAGAAGATCTGCAAGGTGATGGACCTGGCCGTCCGGAACGGGGCGCCGGTGATCGGCCTCAACGACTCCGGTGGGGCCCGGATCCAGGAGGGTGTCGCGTCGCTGGGCGGGTACGCGGACATCTTCCTCAGGAACACCCTGGCCTCCGGTGTGATCCCCCAGATCTCCGCGATTCTGGGTCCCTGCGCCGGCGGCGCGGTATACAGCCCGGCGATCACCGATTTCATCTTCATGGTACGCGGGGTGAGCTACATGTTCGTCACCGGTCCCAATGTGGTGAAGACGGTGACCCATGAAGAGGTCAGTTTCGAGGATCTCGGCGGGGCCGACGTCCACGGCGAGACCTCCGGCATCGCCCATCGGGTCGCGTCCTCGGAGCCCGAGTGTCTGGCCTCGCTCCGCGAGCTGCTGGGGTACCTGCCATCCAACAACGTCGATCCGCCGCCCCTCGGGCCGACCGACGACCCCGAGGATCGACGAGACGAGTCGCTGCTGGGGGTGATTCCGGAGTCGCCCGCCAGCCCCTACGACATGCACGAGGTGATCCGGGCGGTGGTCGACCATGGCGCCTTCTTCGAGATCGCCGAGGGATTCGCCGGCAACATCCTGGTCGGATTCGGCCGGCTCGGCGGGCGGTCCGTCGGCATCGTGGCCAACCAGCCGGCCGTGCTCGCCGGAGTGTTGGACATCGCCAGCTCCTCGAAGGCGGCGCGATTCGTCCGGTTCTGCGATGCCTTCAACATTCCCCTGGTCACGTTCGTGGACGTGCCGGGGTTTCTGCCGGGGGTGGCGCAGGAGCACGGCGGCATCATTCGACACGGTGCCAAGCTCCTCTACGCCTACTGCGAGGCGACCGTGCCCAAGGTCACCGTGATCACCAGAAAGGCTTATGGCGGCGCCTACGACGTGATGAGCTCGAAACACATCCGGGGCGATCTGAACCTCGCCTGGCCTTCGGCGGAGATCGCGGTGATGGGACCGAAGGGCGCGGTCGAGATTCTGTTCAAGGACGAGATCGCCAACGCCCCCGACCCGGCGGCGACCACCCAGGCCAAGATCGACGACTACACCAGGACCTTCGCGAATCCCTACCGCGCGGCGGCCCGAGGCTTCATCGACGATGTCATCGATCCGCGAGACACCCGGCCGCGGCTGATCGACGCGCTCCGGGTGCTCGAGACCAAACGTGACCGGAACCCACCGAAGAAGCACGGCAACATTCCCCTCTGAGATGACCATTCAACGCGTCTTGGTTGCCAATCGGGGCGAGATCGCCCTGCGGATCATTCGGGCCTGTCACGAGGAGGGCCTCGAGGCGGTCGCGGTCTATTCCGATGCCGACCGGTCGGCGCCGTATGTCCGGGCGGCGGACCTGGCCGTCCATCTCGGGCCGGCGCCGGCAGCCCAGAGCTACCTCGTCATCGACAAGCTGGTGGCGGCCGCTCGTTCGAGCGGGGCCCAGGCGATTCACCCGGGGTTCGGCTTCCTGTCCGAGCGGGCCCCGTTCGCCCGGGCGGTCGAGGAGGCCGGCCTGGTGTTCGTGGGGCCGCCGGCGTCGGCGATCGAGGCGATGGGCGACAAGACCGAGGCCCGTCGCCGGATGGAAGCGGCCGGGGTGCCGGTGGTGCCGGGCGCGATGGCGGCCGTCAGCGACCCGGCGGTCGCCGCGAGTCTGGCCGACTCGTTAGGCTATCCGGTCCTCGTCAAGGCCGCCGCCGGCGGGGGCGGGAAGGGGATGCGGGTGGTTCGCGAGGCCGCCGACCTGGCCCCGGCGCTCGTCTCGGCCGCCTCCGAGGCGCAGAAGGCCTTCGGCGATCCGGCGGTCTATCTGGAGAAGTTCATCGAGCGGCCCCGGCACGTCGAGATCCAGATCCTGGCCGACGGTCGCCGGACGATCCACCTCGGCGAGCGCGAGTGCAGTGTCCAGCGCCGCCACCAGAAGCTCCTCGAGGAGGCCCCCTCGGTGGCGGTCACCCCGGCCCTGCGGGAGCGGATGGGCGCGGCCGCGGTCGCCGCGGCCAAGGCGGTCGGCTATCGAAGCGCGGGCACCTGCGAGTTCCTCCTCGCGGCGGACGGCTCGTTCTATTTCCTCGAGATGAACACCAGGATCCAAGTCGAGCATCCGGTGACCGAGCTGGTCTACGGCGTCGACTTGGTTCGGGAGCAACTCCGAATCGCCCGGGGGCTCGAGATGTCCGTCGCCGACGGACCCTTGGTGCCACGGGGCTGGGCCATCGAATGCCGGATCACCAGCGAGGATCCCGCCAATGGATTCCTGCCCTCGACCGGACGGATCGCCTTTCTCCGGGCTCCCGCGGGGCCTGGGGTGCGGTGGGACAGCGGGGTCGAGACGGGAGACGAGGTCACCCTTTATTACGACTCGATGCTCGCCAAGTTGATCGTCCATGGCGCGTCGCGGGCCGCCGCGATCGGTCGAATGGAGCGGGCGCTCCGCGAGCTGGTGGTCGTCGGAGTGGCCACCAACCAGCCATTCCATTTGCGACTCCTCGCCGACCAGGCCTTTCGGGAGGGGGCGATCGACATCCAGTTCCTCGAACGTCGGCCCGACCTGGTAGCGGGCGCCCCGGACCCGGTGGTGCTGGAACGGCTCGCGATCGCCGCGGCGCTGGCGGAGGACGAGCGGCGGCGGGCCCAGAAGCCGGCCATCTCGGGCGAGCCGGCCGCCAGGCGGACCTCGGCGTGGCGCGACCAGGCCCGTCGGGAGGGGCTTCGTTAGGCCTTGACCGAGCTGGTCTCGATCGAGCGGATCGCCGCCGGCGGCGACGGTGTGGCCAGGCTGGCGGACGGGCGAGTGGCGTTCGTGCCCCGCTCGGCGCCGGGCGATCGGGCCTGGGTGACGATCGGCCGAGCCGACAAGCGGTTTGTCCGGGCCCGGATCGAGCGGCTCGAGGCGCCTGGTCCAGGGCGGGTCGACCCGATCTGCCCGCACTACGACCGCGATCAATGTGGTGGCTGCCAGCTCCAACACCTCGAACCCGCGGCCCAGGCGACCGCTCGTCGGGGGATCCTCGCCGACGCGCTCGAGCGGATCGCCCGCCAGCCGGTCGATGTTCCCCCGATCGAGGCCGCCCCGCTGCAGTGGGAATACCGGACCAAGATCAGCCTGGCGGTGGGCCCGGGGGCGATTGGCTACCACCGTCTCGGGCAGGCCGGCTCGATCGTTTCGCTGGAACGCTGTTGGCTCGCGGCCAAGCCGGTGGATGGGTTGTGGCAGCGGCTCAGGGCCACCCGATCGCATTTGCCGCCGCAGACTCGCCGAGTGGTGTGTCGCCTGGACCGCAGCGGCGGGGAACACTTGATCGTCGAGACCGGTCCCGGGCGGCCCTGGCAGGACGCCCGCCGGCTCTGGAACGCACTCGTCGGAGCCAATCCCCTGACGATTTGGTGGCAGCCCGCCGAGGGGGCGGCGCGGGCGGTGGCCGGGGCATCGTCGAGCTATCCGGCCGCGGCGTTCGAGCAAGTCCATCCGGCCATGGGCGAGACGGTTCGGGCGGTCGCCGTGGCGGCCCTGGGCGATCTCACTGGGGCCGTGACCTGGGACCTCTACGCGGGCGTCGGCGATGCCTCGGCGCTGATGCTCGCGGGCGGGGCGCGGCGGGTTGTGAGCGTCGAGCGCGATCGCCGGGCGGTCGAGGAGGCGGAGCGGCGGGGCCCCGCCGAAGTCGAACGGATCGCCGGGCAGGTCGAACGGGTGATCGGCTCGCTCCCGCGAGCGGACGCGGTGTACCTCAACCCGCCTCGGGTCGGCATGGCGGCGGCGGCGGTGGACGGCGTCCGGGCGGCCGCCCCCAGCCGGCTGGTGTACGTCTCCTGCGATCCGGCGACGTTGGCTCGAGACCTCGGTCGATTCGGTGCCCCGACCGGGTCCTTGGCTCGCTATCGACTGGTGTCCGCTCGCGGGTTTGATTTGTTTCCCCAAACGGCGCATCTCGAAACCGTCGCAGTGTTGGAGCGCGCATGAGATATCTGGTGACGATTGCCGACCGGTCATTCGACATCGAGGTCGACGGCGAACGGGTCGTCGTCGGCGGGGTCGAGCACACCGCTACCCTGCTCGACGGCACCGGCACGCCGGTGCGTAACCTGTTGCTCGATGGATCGTCCTGGATCGTCCCGATGGAGCCGGCGGGGCGGGGCCGATGGACGGTGATGCGCCGGGGTGAACGGTTCGACGTCGAGGTGATCGACGAACGCACCAGGCACATCCGGAGCCTCGTCGGCGAAGGAAAGGGCACGGCGGGGCCCGCCACGCTCAAAGCGCCGATGCCGGGGCTCGTGGTGCGGGTCTTGGTCGCTCCGGGGCAGACCGTCGCCGCCGGGCAGCCGTTGCTCGTGCTCGAGGCGATGAAGATGGAGAACGAGTTGAAGGCCCCCGGTCAGGGCGTGATCGCCCAAGTGCTGGTACAGCCGGGACAAGCGACCGAAAAGGGGGCCCCGCTGGTGACCTTCGCCACACCCGAGTAGGGAGAAGAGAGATGCTGGCACGTCGATTCAGTCGGATCGGGCCGGTGGCGGTCGCCGCGAGCGTGATCGGGGCACCGCTGGCCTGGGCGCAGACGTCGATCGCCGAGAAAACTCGCGGAATGGAACGAATCGACGGATTCGTTCCGATGTACTGGGATCAGACCGCGGGCAAGATCTGGCTCGAATTGGGCGACCTCGGACGGGAACTGCTCTACGTCGGGTCGTTGGCGACCGGGATCGGGTCCAATGACATCGGCCTCGATCGCGGTCAGCTGGGAGGCGAGCGGGTCGTCCGGTTCGACCGGATCGGACCGAAGGTGCTGATGGTGCAGCCCAACTACGGATTTCGAGCCGAAAGCGATAACCCGGACGAGCGAACGGCGGTCGAGCAGTCGTTTGCCCAGTCGGTGCTCTGGGGCTTCAAAGTCGAGGCGGAGACCGACGGCCGGGTCCTGGTCGATGCCACGGACTTCATACTCCGTGATGGACACGACGTCATTGGCCGATTGCGGCAGACGGGACAAGGGAGCTTCCGGCTCGATCCCTCGCGGAGCGCGGTGTACCTGCCCCGAACCAAGGGGTTTCCGCGGAACACCGAGATCGAGGCGACGCTCACCTTCTTGTCGGACGCCCCCGGTCGATGGGTCCGGGACGTGGCGCCGACCCCCGAGGCTGTGAGCGTCCGCCAACATCACTCGTTCGTGGCGTTGCCGGACCCCGGCTATCGGCCCCGGCGCAGCGATCCGCGGGGCGGGTACTTCGGGATGAGCTACTACGATTACGCCACCCCATTCAGTCAGCCGATCGAGCAGCGGTTCATCGCTCGGCATCGGCTCCGGAAGAAGGACCCGGCTGCCGCGGTGAGCGAGGCGGTGGAACCGATCGTCTACTACCTCGACCGCGGCGCCCCTGAGCCGATCCGCTCGGCCCTGCTCGACGGAGCCCGGTGGTGGGCCCAGGCGTTCGAAGCCGCCGGGTATCGCGACGCCTTCCGGGTAGAGATGCTCCCCGAGGGCGCCGATCCGCTCGACGTCCGCTACAACGTCATCCAATGGGTCCATCGCCAGACCAGGGGATGGAGCTACGGCGGGACGGTCACCGATCCGCGAACCGGCGAAATCATCAAGGGACACGTCACCCTCGGATCGCTACGGGTGCGTCAGGACTATCTCATCGCCCAGGGACTGCTGGCGCCGTTCGCGCGGGGCGACGAGGTGGCTCGGGCCGCCGAGCAGATGGCGCTGGCGCGGCTTCGGCAGCTGTCGGCTCACGAAGTCGGTCACACCCTCGGGATTCAGCACAACTACATCTCGAGCGCCGAGGGCCGAGCCTCGGTGATGGACTATCCTCACCCGCTCGTTACCATCGGTGCCGACGGCGCGGTCGACCTCGCGGATGCCTACTCGAACGAAATCGGCGCCTGGGACAAGGAAGCGGTGAAGTTCGGTTACCAGGACTTTCCGCCTGGCACCGATGAACGAGCGGCGCTCGCGGGGCTGATTGCCTCGGCCCGCGCCAAAGGGCTGACGTTCCTGACCGATCAGGATGCCCGTCCACCGGGTGGCGCCCATCCGACGGCCCACCTCTGGGATAACGGCTCGGCGGCCGCGGCCGAGCTCCGCCGGGTCATGACGGTCCGCCGGACGGCGTTAGGGCGATTCGGCGAAGCGACCATCCCGGCTGGCGCGCCCCTGGCCACGCTCGAAGAAGCGCTGGTTCCTCTCTATCTCCATCATCGCTACCAAGTCGAAGCCGCCGTCAAGGCGGTTGGCGGTCAGCGCTACGACTACGCGATGCGGGGCGATGGAACCGTCCCTCTCGAAACCGTCGGGCGGGCCGAACAGGTAACCGCGCTGGACGCGGTGCTCGAGACCCTGGCGCCAGGCGAACTGGCCCTGCCGGCGGCGGCACTTCGGCTGATCCCGCCGCGACCGACCGGCTATGACCGTCACCGCGAGTTGTTCGACCGATACACCGGACTGACCTTCGATGCCATTGCCCCGGCGGTATCGGCGGCCACCATGGTCGTCGAGTTGCTGCTTCATCCCGAACGGGCCGCGCGGCTGGTCCAACAACGGGCCCTCGACGGCCGTCAACTCGGGCTCGAAGAGACAATCGACCGGCTGACCCGGTCTACCTTCGACGCCGTCCCGGTGTCCGGGTACCACGCCGAGATCGCCCGGGCGGTACAGCGGGTGGTGGCCGATCAACTGATGGCCCTGGTGCAGGCGGCTCCAGCCGCCCAAGTGCGCGCCGTCGCCAGGCAGAAACTGGTGGGACTCAAGACGCGTCCGTTGATCGGGGGGCCGACCGAGGCCGCTCGAGCGGCGCGAGCCCTGTTGGTGGCGGACATCGACCGGTTTCTCGAGCGCCCCTTCGACCCGACCCGTCGCATCGCCCCGGCGGGGCTTCCCCCCGGGAGTCCGATTGGCCACGACGATGATGCTCTTCTGGAACGGAGGTAAGATGCGGTTAGAACGCTTGTGGTTGCTGGCAGCCCTGGGTGGCGTCGCGGCACCGGCGGCGGCGCAAGAGGCGCCGGCTGCGCGGCCCGCCGACGTGGAGTCCGTCGACGCGGTCATCGCCGCGCTGTACGACGTGATCTCGGGACCCGCGGGCCAGGAGCGAGATTGGGGTCGATTCCGGTCGCTGTTCGCGCCGGGTTCCCGGCTGATGCCGACCGGCCGAGACCAAACTGGAAAGGGACGGCTGCTGGGCTGGACCCCGGACGACTACGTTCGGATGGCCGGCGCGAATCTCCAGCGCGATGGCTTCTTCGAGCGGGAGATTGGCCGGGTGACCGAGCGGTACGGCAACATCGTCCAGGCGTTCAGCAGCTACGATTCGAAGCGGTCGCTCTCGGACGCCGCCCCCTTCATGCGGGGGATCAACAGCATCCAGCTCTGGCACGACGGCTCTCGCTGGTGGATCGTGAACATCTTCTGGGAGAGCGAGTCGCCCTCGAACCCCATTCCGCCAAAGTATCTCAAGACCGGACACTGACGCCGTGACGATTCGCTGGGTCGGGAGTGCGCTGTTGTTGGGCTCGATGGTCTGGATCGCCGTGCCTCGGCTGGCCCCATTGGGAGCGCCCTTGTGCGGCGGTGGCGAGCAGCCCGACCGGCCCAGCGTCGACTTGTACTGCATGGAGTTGGTACCGCGGCCAGACGTGCCAGGGGCGAGCGGTGTGGTCGAGTTGGGTCGGGCCCCTTCGCCGTTCGACGTCGCGGTGACCGCCGACGGCAGCCAGCGATATCAGGCCTCGATCGCCCTCGCCAATCTGCCGGAGCCAGCCAGCCTGGGTCCCTACCGGGCCTACGTTGCCTGGTTGGCCGGGCCCTCCCTCGCTCCGATGATCAAGCTGGGCGTGGTCGGGAACGGCCGCTTCGCGTTAGGTCCGATCGCCGTCGACAAGTTCCTGGTGTTCGTGACCGCCGAGGCCTCCGGCTCGGTGACCGAGCGGGGCGGGCGCCTGGTGCTCCGGGGCATGTCACCGAGCATCCGGATGCAGCAACACTCGATGCTGATGGTGGGCTCATCGCCGGACTCGATCGGCCACGATCACGCCGGCCACCACGACGGCGACTCACTCCGGTGGACGATGCCGCCCGGCCGCCCGGGATTGCCGATGACGCCGATGCCCGGTGTCGACGAGCTGATCCCGCCGGCAAACCCTTTCCTTCCCGGACGCGGGATCGACGCCAATACCCTCCCGGAAGCCAGGCCCCGAGAGCTGCTCCGCCTCGACGAGGGCGACACGCTGAAGCTGACGGCGTCGCTGGTCCGGCGGACCATCAACGGGCGAACGCTGGTGATGTACGCCTACAATGGCCAGCATCCGGGACCGCTCCTCCAAGTCCGCGAGGGGACCACGGTCGTGGTGCGTTTCATCAACGCCCTCGATCTGCCCAGCGCGGTGCACTGGCACGGGATCCGGCTCGAAAACCGGAGCGACGGTGCCCCGGGGGTCACCCAGGCGGAGGTCAAGCCGGGGGAGGAGTATCTCTACCGCGTCTGGTTCCGAGACGCTGGCATCTACTGGTATCATCCCCACGTGCGGGAGGACATCCAGCAGGATCTCGGCCTCTATGGCAACATGTTGGTCAAGCCGAAGCGGCCGGATGCCTTCGGCCCCGCCCACCGCGAAGAGGTGCTGATGCTCGACGATCTGCTGCTCGGGGATCAGGGGCTGGTGCCGTTCGGTGAGGATCGGGCCACTCATGCCTTGATGGGTCGGTTCGGGAACCGGTTCCTGGTCAACGGCGAGACCAGCTATCGGCTGGCGGTGAAGCCGCGGGAGGTGATCCGCTTCTATCTGACCAATGTCTCCAACACCCGGACCTTCAACGTGGCTATTCCGGGGGCTCGGATCAAGCTGGTCGGAGCCGACGTGGGTCGCTACGAGCGGGAGAGTTGGATCGAGAGCGTGGCGATCGCCCCGGCTCAGCGCTACATCGTCGACGTCCGCTTTCCCGACGCCGGCGAGTACCCGGTGATGAACCGGGTCCAGGCCATCGATCACAACATCGGCACCTTCTATCCGGAATACGACACCCTGGGAGTCATCGCGGCCGGTGGGGCACCGGTCGAACCGGACTTCGCGGCTGACTTCGAGCGGCTCCGCACCAACCGCGACGTGGTGGCCGACATCGGGCGTTATCGGGCCTGGTTCGCCAAGGCGCCAGACCGCCGGCTGCGGCTCTCGCTCCGCCTGGGCGAGCTGCCGTTCGGCATCATGCAGATGCTGCGGCGAGACGTACTCTACTCCCATCCGGTCGAAATGAGCGGCACCATGCCGATGATGGACTGGATTCCGACCGGCAACGAGGTGCATTGGATCATGCGGGATCTGGGGAGCGGCCTCGAAAACATGGCGATCGACTGGACCTATCGGGTCGGCGACGTGGTCAAGATTCGGATCGCCAACGATCGTTCCTCACTTCATCCGATGCCCCATCCGATTCATCTCCACGGGCAGCGGTTCCTGGTGTTGTCTCACAATGAGGTTCCCAACGACAACCTGGTCTGGAAGGACACGGTGCTGATTCCGGTCGGCGGAACGGTGGACCTTCTGGTCGAGATGTCGAACCCCGGGAAGTGGATGATGCACTGTCACATCGCGGAGCATCTCGAGAGCGGGATGATGGGTGTGTTCACCGTTCGGTAGGGTCCGAAACCCACCTCGCGGCGCTCCCGTAGGTTGCCGTCGCTTCTCGGCTTAGGATCTCGGATGCTGGCGTTGCTCACACTGGCCCTCGTTGCCCAAGACACCGCGGTCGCCGTTCCCCGCGATAGTTACGCCGACGCCGCTACCCAGCATTTGGTGCGGCAGGCTCGGGCCGCCAGGGAGCGGAACGAAAAGCTGGTCACGAGCTACCGGGCGGTCGCCACTCAGCGGCTCGGAGTCGGCCTCAAGGCCGCCTCGCGCGACCGGATGCTCTACCGGCAGGAAGTGGCGGCCAAGATCGAGTGGCACCGCGATCGGCAGAGCCGGATCGAGGTGATCGGGGCCCGGGAGGGGATCCCGATCGCGATCAAGGGAGATCGGGTGCCGGAGGAACTGGAAGACCAACTCCGGTGGCTGGTGGTGAACCCCGCGGAGGACTACCTCAGGCTGGCGGGTCTCAACAGCGACGACGGCTTCATCTACCCCCTGCGCGATGGCGGCGAACGCGACTATCGATTCGCCATCGGCGATACCACCACGATCGGTTTGCCTTCGGGCAAGCGGGTCCGGATCGTGCAGCTCGAGGTGACCCCCCGCCGCGCCGACTGGCGGCTGATCTCCGGATCGTTGTGGTTCGACGCCGATTCGTACGGCTTGGTCCGGGCGGTCTTCCGGCCGGCGCGGCCTTACGAGTTCCGGCGCGATGCGGACGACGACGATCGGGAGGACGTGCCGGCCTGGGTGAACCCGACCGGGGAGGTGAAGTTCGTCACTCTGGAGTACGGCCTCTACGAAGACCGCTGGTGGATGCTCCGATACTTCGCCCTGGACGCGGTCGGCAACCTGGGAGCTTGGTTGGGGGTGCCGATCCGGTGGGAGCGGGTCTACGCCGATTACGAGGTCGAGGGAGGCACGCCGCGGCCCGAGGGCACCACGTTTCGCTCGGCCGGAACGACGCGGCGGGGTGAGCGGCTTCGGTCTGGCGAGCCGATCGACAGTGCGCTCCGGGCCCAGCGTCGCGACAGTACCGCTCGAGCGGTCCGGGAATGCATTCGGGAAGCCCGGGCGACCGCGTCCGGACGGGGCGAAGAGCGCCGTCGGGCGGTCCGGGTCAGGATCCGGACCTGTACCAGGGGGCCAGTAGCGGACTCGGCGCTGGCGGTCGTGATACCGGAGGATAGTGCCGCGCTGATCACCAGCCCGGCGTTGGGCCAGCCGATCCTCGCGATGGGCGATCTGATTTCCGAGCGCGAGATTCGGGGGCTCGCCGACGCGATCGGGGCGCTGCCGTCGAGTCCGTGGGATGCCTCGGTGCGACTGCCGTCGGGTGTCGGGTCGCTGCTCGAGAAGGCGCGGTTCAACCGGGTCGAGGGGCTGTCCCTGGCGGTCCGAGGCTCCGCCGATTTCGGAAAGCTCGCCCTGGATGGCGGCGCCCGGATCGGGTTCGCGGACCGGTGGCCAAACATGGAGGGAGGCCTATCCGGACCGCTTGGCTCGGGCCGCTGGCGAATCGGCGGCTATCGCCACCTTGCCGCCGCCAACCCCGACGTCAAGCCGTTCGGGGTGGTCAACAGCGCCTTTGGCTTTTTCTCGCAGCGAGACGACGGACAGTATTTTCGAGCGACCGGCGTCGACGCCGTGATCACGAGCGGGGGAGGGGGCCTGGTACTCCGCGGGTACCTCGAGGCCCAACGGCCCGCGCAACGGGAGACCGATTTCTCGCTGCCCCATCTCTTCAACGGCGACCGGGTTTTTCGGCCGAACCTGCGGGCCGATACCGCAGACCAGATCGGCCTCGCCGTCACGGTGAAGGGCACCACCGTTTTGTCCCGAGCGGTGACCCTTGGCGGCGAAGTGTCCCTCGAGGGCGGCCGGGGAGACTTCGACTTCGAGAAGGGCGGCGTGATCGGACGGCTCGTCGTCGTCCCGGACGGTCCGGTGTCGTTCGCCGCCACCGCCCGCGCGGGCACCAGCCGCGGCACGGTACCCATTCAACAGCGGTTCTTCCTGGGCGGCCCGGCAACCTTGCGCGGCTACGACGGTGGGGTCGTGTCGGGCCATGCCTTCTGGGCCGGCCGGCTGGAAGTGGCCAACAGCCGCCCGGCGGTCCGCTTGAGCGGATTCGCGGATGCCGGGTGGGCCGGCGAACGTACGGCGTTCTCGACCGGCCGGCCGCTGCTTTCGGCCGGAGTCGGCGCGAGTTTCTTGGACGGGCTGATCAGGATGGATCTGGCTCGAGCCCTCCGGGCTCCGATGGGTTGGCGATTCGACCTGTATTTCGATGGGATACTCTGATCGTCGTTCCCGCGATAGCTTACAGTTCCCCAATCGACGTCGCGGGAGCATGATCCCAGTAGCCATCTTCGCCGCCCTGGCGCTGAGCGCCTGGGCAACCTCCAGCACGGCTCAGCCACGGCTTTCCGACACGACCAGGTCGTACCTATCGATCGCGGCCCCGATCGTGGCGCTCACCAACGTGACCCTGATCGATGGAACCGGACGACCCGCGGAGCGAGGTCAGACCGTGGTCATCAACGGCGACCGAATCCAAGCGGTCGGCCCGACCGGGGCCGTGAGCGTGCCGGCCGGGGCGCGGGTGGTCGACCTGCCCGGGCACACGGTCATCCCGGGTTTGGTCGGGATGCACAACCACACCTTTTACACCACCGCCGCCGGCCGCCGAGCCCAGCTCAACACCTCGGCGCCGCGGCTGTACTTGGGCAGCGGTGTCACGACGATTCGGACCACCGGCAGTATTTCGCCATACGCCGAAATCAGCCTCAAACAGCAGATCGAGGCGGGCGAGGTTCCCGGTCCCCGGATGCACATCAGCGGGCCCTACATCACGGGTCCCGACGCCGTGGTCGAACGGAAGCACATCACCACGCCCGAGCAGGCCCGGCGAGTCGTCGACTACTGGGCCGATGAGGGCGCGACCTGGTTCAAGGTGTACACCGAGATCAGTCGCGAGAACCTTCGGGCGGTCACCGAGGCAGCCCATCGGCGGGGAGTCAAGGTCACCGGCCACCTCTGCTCGGTTGGATATCGCGAAGCGGTGGAAGCAGGGATCGACGCGCTGGAGCATGGCTTGATGGCCAACCTCGAGTACCATCCCGACAAGGTGCCCGATCGGTGCCCAGGACGCGACCTCGAGACCTACGCCAAGCTCGATGTCAACTCGGAAGCGGTGCAGTCGACCTTCAGGGCGCTGGTGGCCAAGGGCGTGCCGATGACCTCGACGCTCGCGGTCTACGAGATCTCGATTCCCAACCGTCCGCCGCTGGAACAACGGGTTCTCGACGCCATGAGTCCCGAGGTTCGCCGCGAGTATCAAGACACTCGCCGCCGCCTGGCGGAGCGGGCAGGCGAGGGCTCGATGCTCGCCGCCTTTCGCAAAGCCCAGGAGTACGAGCGGGCCTTCGTGAAGGCCGGAGGGCTGCTCGCCGCCGGAGTGGATCCGACCGGAAACGGCGGGGCGCTCCCCGGGTTCGGCGATCAACGGAACCTCGAGCTGTTGATCGAGGCGGGCTTCACGCCCGAAGAGGCGGTGAGGATCATGACCGCCAACGGCGCCAAGGTGCTCGGTCAAGCCGATCTTGGTACGGTTGCCCCGGGCCAGATTGCCGACCTGGTGGTGCTCCGAGGCGACCTCGCGGCCCGGCCGGCCGATATCCGCAATGTGGTGACCGTGTTCAAGGGCGGGGTCGGCTTCGACGCCCAGAAACTGATCGCCTCGGTGGCCGGCTTGGTCGGCATCCGATAACCTGGGAGGGTATCATGTCCGTCCGCACCAGCAGCGTACTCGTCGCACTCGCCCAGTTGGCCGTCCCGGCGCTGGCCCAGCGGCCGGCTCTCGGGCCCCAGGTGACGAACTATGTTACGGTGTCTGAGCCGAGCGTGGCCCTCACCAATGTCCGGCTGATCGATGGCACCGGCCGTCCCGCGGTCGACGGGCAAACCATCGTGATCACCGGTGGGCGGATCGTGGCCGTTGGCCGGACCGGCTCCGTGGCCATCCCGGCCGGAGCGAGGGTCATCGACTATCCCGGGCACACGGTGATTCCCGGGCTGGTCGGCATGCATAACCACATCCACTACTCGGCGGCCGGGTGGCGGAACATCAACCTGGCCTACAGCTCGCCCCGGTTGTATCTGGCCTCCGGAGTGACGACCATCCGCGCCACCGGGAGCCTGGCGCCGTACGAGGACATGAACCTCAAACGGGACATCGATGCCGGCCGAACGCCCGGGCCGCGGATCCATCTGTCGGGACCCTACATTACCGGTGCAAACCCGGCGTTAGGCGTGATGTCAGTGCTCCAGTCGGAGGAAGAGGCCCGCCGCACGGTGCGGTACTGGGCCCAGGAGGGCGCGACCTGGTTCAAGCTCTACACCACCATCCGGCGGGCGGAGATGCGGGCCGCGGTCGACGAGGCCCACAAACATGGTCTCAAGATCACCGGCCACCTCTGCTCGATCGGTTTCAAGGAGGCGGTCGAGTTGGGCATCGACAACCTCGAGCACGGGCTCTTCGTCAACACCGAATACGACCCGGCCAAGACCGCCGATCAGTGCCCGGCTACCAACATCGGGCTGATGGAGACGCTCGATCTCAATAGTCCGGAGGTGCAATCGACGTTCCGCGCCATGATCGACCGCGGGGTCTCGATGACCTCGACCCTCCCGGTGATCGAGGCGCTCGTTCCCGGACGCCCCAAGGACATCGACCCCCGGACGCTCGAGTTGATGTATCCGGCCATCCGAGAGGCCTACCTCGCCCAGTACAACGCCGGCAAAGCCAATCCGCGAGGCGGGGTGAGCGAAAAGGCCTATCAAAAGGCGCTCGCCTACGAATATGCCTTTGCCAAGGCCGGCGGCTTGCTGGCCGCGGGCGTCGACAACACCGGCAATGGCGGAGCCTTGGCCGGGATTGGCGACCAGCGCAACCTCGAGATCCTGGTGGAAGCCGGCTTCACCCCGACCGAGGCCTTCCGGATCATGAGCTTGAACGGGGCCAAGATTCTCGGCGTCGACAAGGAACTGGGCAGCGTCGAGGTCGGGAAGCTGGCCGACTTCGCCGTGGTCCGCGGCAATCCCGCCGAACGGCCAGCGGATATCCGCAACACGGTGGTGGTGTTCAAGGACGGCGTCGGCTATGACCCGGAACGGCTCTATGCCTCGGTCCGCGGTCAGGTCGGACTCCGGTAGCCGATTCAAGCGGTCGAGCCACCGGGCCGATATTCCTGGGTGATGCGCCTCGCCCCCGTGGTTGCCCTCGTCGCCTGTCTCCAGCTGCCGCTGGCGGCGCAAACCCGCTTTTCTCCCGACGCGGTCGAGGAAATCCAGTCGCTCTCGGTGCGGGTCGACGTTGCCGGTGACGCGGATGGGGGGCGGCTTGGCCGCCTCCTCGACGACGTCATCCGCCAGGCGCTGGAACGGGCGGACATACTCTTCGAACGGCCCGATCCCCGGGCCGGCGACTGCTGCGTCTTGCGCCTCGACGTCCGCCTCGCGACCGGGGCCGGGCGATCGCGCTTCGGGGTCGGCTACTCCGCTCGGCTGGAACTGGGATTCGAGGATCGACTGGGGTCGGTCCCCACTTGGACCGTGGCCTGGGCGGGCCGCCTGATGACCAACGTGGTGGAACGCGCCGAGCTCTCGGACGCCCTCCGGTTCACGGCCGGTCAACTGACCGGCGATTTCATCGATCTATATCGGGAGCGGTTCCCACGCCGCTGACCTCGGCAGCGGTGGGGACGCCCTCGTTATCCACACCCCGCTGCAGGGCCGGCACGACCCGCCGGTCGAACTCGATACCGGCGCCTTCGAGGAAGTGGGCGGGTAGCCGGTCCCGACGGGCGGCTTAGCCGCCCCGTTGCAGCCCCACCCCGCTGTTTCTACCGAGTTCGCTCGAGGTTCAGAAACGCCGCCAGGGAGAAGACCAGCGGGTCGCTGCCGGTCTGTGCGCTGGCTTGGCCTCGGAGGCTGTCGCCCGCCAGCTCGAGGCCCAGCTGAATGGTGTGAGGCCACAGCCGGGCGTCGGGGGTCGGAATCGCCCCGGCGAATCGGCCGCTCAGGCGGGTTCCGGTCAACGCCAACTGGTTGATCACGGCCCTCGGCTGGTCACCAAGCCACACGAAACCGTCCCCGTTGGCGAGGATGTCGAGGCGGACCGGTAAGGTTTTCTCCCAAGTGTCCAGGGTTCCCTGCCAGCGGCCGACGACAGCCGGCGTGATCGAGGGTCGAGCTGGCGGCGGTTGCGGCCTGGCGCGCCGAGTCCGAAGGGAATCGGCATATCTCGGCATCACCACCGCGGCGAGGTCCTGGGCAATCGACTCCGGTCGGGGGCCGCCGTTGGTCAAGACCACCACCACCACCCCGTCAGCGGGGTAGATGTTGAGCACGGTGGCGACGCCCGGCATGCCGCCGCCATGGCCAAACCGGAGCATCCCCATGTCGTCCTCGAGGATGCGAAAACCGAGGCCGTACGAGGCCGGCGACACTGGAGTGTGCATCGATCGGATCGTCTCGGCCCGGAGAATCCTCCGCTGGTCGGGGAGCGGGAACCCGGCGTGGAACATCCCGAACCGAACCAGATCATGGGCGCTGGCGTATACGGCCGAGGCGCCGGCATGGTCGAAGTGGTAGAACGGGATCGGTCGCCGGGCATCATCGTACCGTTCGGCCGCGAACGGCTCGAGTCCCGGGCCGATGTCGATCGAGGTTCGGGTCATTCCGAGGGGAAGGAACACCTCGGTACGGATGAAGTCTCGGTAGCTCTGCCGGGATGTCCGGGCGATGACGTGATCGATGATGCCGAAGCCGAGGTTCGAGTATTCGTAGAGCTGACCCGGCGGGAACACCAGCCGCCCGTACCGGGCGATCGCCTCGTCCATCGTGGGCTGCCGGTCCGGTTGATCGCGGTAGTAGAAGTGGTAGTGGAGCGGCAGGCCCGCGGTGTGGCTCATGATTCGTCGAAGGGTCGCCTCCCGCGGATCGCCGGCCCCCCCGGTGATTCGACCGGTTCCCAGGTAGTCGTTGGTGGGCCGATCGAGATCGACCAGGCCGCGCTCCGCCAGAATCATGAGCCCGGTTGCGGTGATCGGCTTGGAGATCGAGGCAAGTGAGTAGGGGGTGTGCTGATCGGCGGGGACCCGCCGTTCCCGGTTGGCCCAGCCAAAACCCTCCTCCCAGAGGATCTGGTCCCGTTGGGCGACGGCGACGGCCAGGGAGGCCGTTCCGGTCGAATCGAGGAACCTGGCGATGGATTGCCGAACGGTGGCGAACCGGTCGCCGCGGGCCTGCGCCGACAGCGGTGCCACCGCGACCAGGACGACCACGAGCTGGGCCAGTCGGCGCATCATTCCCCCTGTACCTGGGGCCATTGGATGCGATATTGTATACAGGATTAACCGCCGGAGCGCCAGCCATGCGGATCGGGTTCATCGGGTTGCTGTGGGCCGGGCCGCTCGCCGCGCAATCGGCGGCCTGGACGGTGCCCTCGCCAGCGGTGGTCGACTCGATATTCGCCCGTTACGACCGGACCTCCTCGCCGGGGTGCGCCCTGGGGGTGTTCGGGGGCGGCCGGACCCTCTACGCGCGGGGGTACGGGATGGCCAATCTCAATTACGGCTTGGCCATCGCCCCGTCGACCCCGTTCTACATCGCCTCGACCTCGAAACAGTTCGCGGCCGCGAGCATCGCCTTGGCGGCGGCCCAGGGCCGCCTAACGCTGGACGATCCGGTCCGCAAGCACGTTCCGGAACTGCCCGCCTACGCCGATGCCATCACCATCCGGCACCTGGTCCATCACACCTCGGGCCTCCGCGATTACCTGGGCCTCTGGGGCGTCTCCGGCCGGTCCTTCGCCGACGAGATTCCCGAGGACGTCGCGCTCGACCTCATTGCCCGGCAGCTGGCCACCGATTTTCCGCCCGGAGCCCGTTGGTCCTACTCCAACTCCGGCTACTTCCTGCTGAGCGTGATCGTCAGGCGGGCCACCGGGCAATCGCTGGCGGCCTTTTCCAAGCAGTACCTCTTCGACCCGCTGGGCATGACCAGCACCCACTGGCATGACGACAACAGGGCCATCGTGCCTGGGCGCGCGGAAGGGTACCAGCCGACGGCAACTGGCTTCGAGATCGTGCGGACCAGCTTCGCGCTGGTGGGCGACGGCGGTCTCTACACCACGGTCGAGGATCTGAAGCGGTGGGATGACAACTTCTACGATAACCGGCTTGGCGACGGGGGCCCGGCGCTGATCGAGCAGCTCACGACGCCCGGAACGTTGGCGAATGGCTCCAGCCACGGGTACGGCTTCGGACTCTTTCGGCGAGAGTACCGGGGCCAGCCGGTGGTCGACCACGGTGGCAGCTTCATCGGCTATCGCGCCCAGCTGATGCGGTTTCCGGCGGTGCGGTTCTCGGTCGCGGTGCTCTGCAATGACTACACCGCGGCGCCGGAGCGGATGGCGGAACAGGTGGCCGACCGGTTTCTCGAAGGGGTGCTTGCGGCTCGACCAGCGCCGACGGAAACCAAGGGCGTCGCGGTGGCCCCGGCCATCCTCGACCGATACGTCGGCCGCTACGAAGTGCTCCCGGGGACCGTCAGCACGGTGAGCCGCGAAGGAGAAGGGCTGGTGGTCGCGGTGGCGGGCCAACGGGTCCCGCTGGTCGCGACGTCCGACAGCGAGTTCGTTGGTCGCCCGCCGGTGGGAACGATCAAGTTCCGCCCGAGCGGGCAGGATGTCTTGCTGGTGCTGCCGGGATTGGGTGGAGAGCCGGCCAAGCGGCTGGGGGATCCTCCCGTGTTGAGTCCAAGCGCCCTCCACGCCTATGTTGGCCGGTTCGCGAGCGACGAACTGGATACTTGGGCCAACGTCTCGGTGGTCGACGGGGCGCTGTGGATTCGGACCCGGTACGCCGCCTGGACGCCGATGACGCCGCTGTGGGCCGACGCCTTCGGCGCCACCAACGCCAGGTTCGAGTTCATTCGGGACCGTCGAGGGCAGGTCAGCGGGTTTCGCCTCAGCGGTGGCCGGATGGCCAATATCCGGTTCGAGCGAACCGCTAGACCGCTTCGGTGGTCTCCGCTCGATCGACCCGGACTGACAACCACAGCAACGCCGCGATGATGGCGACGCCGGCCCAAATGCCAAGCATGGCGGTCCAGCCCCATGCCTCGGTCATCCAGGGCACGGCCAGGGTCGACCAGAATCCGCCGAAGTTGCCCATCAGGTTGAGCACCCCGCCCGCGGCGCCGGGGTTCTGGGCGCCCAGCCCGGCGGTGGTGGCCCAGAACGGGCCCTCGGCGGCATTGATGAAGGAGACGGATAGGCCAAGCGCCGCGATGGCGAGATAGGCACTGTCGAGATTCGCGCCGATGGCCATCAGCCCTGCGGCGGCGATCAGCGCCGTCATCGCGACCCGGCGGCGGATCCGACTCCGGTTACCGGACCGGCCGAGGCGGTCGGCGAGGAGTCCGCCTAACGGCGCCAGGACGGCCGCCATGAAGTAGGGGAGGCTTCCCCACCGCCCGCTGGCCAGGATGCTGAAGCCCCGGCCCTCGGTCAGGTAGCGGAAGAACCAGAAGATGAAGACGTAGAACACCGCCGAGTGCAGCATGTAGCTGACCGAGAGCAGGGCGAGGTCCCGGTTGGTGAGGAGCCGGAGGACGGCCCGGATCTGATAGCCGATCGGCGGCGGCGCGGCGTGGGTGTGGTGCCGGCGGGGCGCGAAGGCAAACCAGATCACCGCGGTGACCAGGCCGACCACCCCACTCGCGATGAACACGGTGCGCCATCCCTCGGCGACCATCAGCGGTGCCAGGGTGTAGGGCGCCAGCGCCGAACCGAAGAGCGCGGCGGCGATATAGATGGCGTTGCCGGTGGCCCGCCGGTCGAGTGGAAGGGTCTGGGCGATGGCCATGGAGCCGACCGGATAGGTCGCCGCCTGGCCGATGCCGAGCAGGATCCTGGCGGCGATCAGCGTGGTGAAGGCGGCACCGGCCGCGGCCGGCACGGCGCCGGAGGCAAACGACGCGACCGCCCAGGCCACCAGGGCGAGCCCCAGGACGATGCGGGCCCCGAAGCGATCGCCGAGGAAGCCGGCCGGGATCTGAAAGAGGGCGTAGCTCAGCAAGAAGCCGGATCCGGTGATGACGCCCATGTCCTTCATCGAGAGCCCGAGCTCGGGCGCCATCAACTCCTGGGCGATTTGGATGTTGCTCCGGAGCGCGTAGCCGACCAAGCTCACGATCGACAGGACGGCGACCAGGCGGCTGAAACGCAGGACCACGACGAGCAGCGCGGCAAGGCCGATGAGGATGAGCCAGTCGATCGAGTTCACGGGAAGTCGTTGGTGAGGACTCGCAAAGGTGCAGTCAGATCGGACAGGCCGCAACCGTGGCGACCAAACTGGAGGTTGGGATGGCAGCAAGGATCTTGCGATTGGCGGGCGTCGTGGCAATGGTCGCGCCAGGCTCGTTGGCCGGGGCGCAAACGGTGGACATTGCCTCGCTGGTGGGAGCCCCGTTTGCTCACGGCTTGGTCGGGCATGGTAGCACGATGGCCTGGGTGCATACCACTCGGGGCGTCCGCAACGTGTGGATTGCCACGGCTCCGGGCTTCACCGGCCGGCAATTGACGGCCTTCTCGGCGGACGACGGTCAGGACATCGGCGGCCTCGCGATCGCGCCCGACGGCCGGACCGTCTTCTTCACCAGGGGAGGGGCGGCCAATCGACGCGGGGAGGTGCCCAACCCCACCAGCGACCCCGCCGGTCAGGAGCAGCTCGTCTGGCGGATCGGCACCGGGCCCGGCGCCACGGCCGCCAAGGTCGGCCAAGGCAGTGGCCCGGTCGTGTCGCCTCGAGGCGACCGGGTGGCGTTTCTGCGAGGCGGCCAGGTTTGGGTCGCGCCGGTGGCCCAACCGGGCGAACCGACCTCGCTGTTCAAGATGCGGGGAAGCGCCGGCGATCTGGCCTGGTCACCGGACGGCGATCGGCTCCTGTTCGTCAGCAATCGAGGCGATCACGCCTTCGTCGGGGTCTACCACCTGACCGCCAAGCGGATTCAGTGGATCGATCCGAGTTTCGACACCGACCAGGACCCGGCTTGGTCTCCTGACGGTACCCGGCTGGCCTTCATCCGGATTCCGGCCGGCATCACGATGCCGCTCTTCGGACCGATCCGAGAGGCGCCGCCATGGTCGATCCGGGTCGCCGATGCCGCCACCGGCACGAGCGCGGAAGTCTGGCGAGCGGCTCCGGGCCGAGGAAGCGTGGTTCAAGACGTGACCGGACCGCGCCTCTCGTGGACCGCGTCCGATCGGTTGGTCTTTCCCTGGGAGCGTGATGGCTGGCAGCACCTCTACGCGATCACGCCGGCCGGTGGCGAGCCGAAGTTGCTGACGCCTGGCGAAGGAGAGGTCGAATACCTGACGCTCTCCGCCGACAGGCGGTCGGTGCTCTACAACGCCAACATCGGGGACATCGACCGGCGGGACATCTTCGAAGCCGATCCGGTGGCCGGGACGACCCGCGCGCTCACGACCGGGCGCGACATCGAATGGGCCCCGGTCGCGCTGGCCGGCGGTGCCCTGGGACTGTTGCGGTCCGACGCCCGGACACCGGCCCACGCGGCCGTGATGATCGGCGGTGCCACCCGGGCAGTGGCTCCCCAGGCAATCCCGGCCGACTACCCGGCGGCCGCCCTGGTCGAGCCTTCCCAGGTCATCTTCTCGTCGACCGACGGGATCAAGATTCACGGCCAGCTGTTTCTTCCCCCGGGGCTCCGTCCCGGGGAGCGTCGGCCGGCGGTGGCGTTCTTTCACGGCGGATCGCGCCGCCAGATGCTGCTTGGCTTTCATTACCTCGGCTATTACAGCGGCACCTACGCCATGAACCAGTGGCTCGCCCAGCAGGGGTATGTGGTGCTGTCGGTCAATTTCAGGAGCGGAACCGGGTACGGTCTCGAGTTCCGGGAGGCGCTCAACTACGGCGCGACGGGGATGTCGGAGTATCACGACGTCATGGCCACCGGGCTGTATCTCCAGGGCCGGCCCGACGTCGATCCCAGGCGAATCGGGCTGTGGGGCGGATCGTATGGCGGGGTGATGACCGCGATGGGTCTCGCCAAGAGCTCCGACCTCTACGCGGCCGGGGTCGACATTCACGGCGTGCATGATTGGAATAGCGGAATCCAGAACTTCGTGCCGAGCTACAACCCGCTCGAGCGGCCGGAAGCGGCTCGGTTGGCATTCGAGTCCTCGCCGCTCCGATGGGTCGACACTTGGCGCTCGCCGGTCCTGCTGATTCACGGCGATGACGATCGGAACGTCAACTTCAACGAGTCGGTTCGCCTGATCGCGGCGCTGCGAGCGCGGAAGGTGGATGTCGAGAGCCTGGTGCTGCCCGACGAAGTGCACGACTTCCTGACGTTCGCGAACTGGGATCGCATCTACCGAGCGACCGCCGACTTCTTCCATCGGAAGCTGCGATGAGGCCCACCGGTTGGGGGATCGTCCTGGCCGGCCTGGTGGCGGGCTGCCGCGGGGTAGAGCCGGCTCGACTCCCGGGCGCCCTCGACGAGGCTGGCAAGCGGGCGATCGCGGATACCGTGCGGGCCGAGTCGAACCGAATGCTGGTGGCGATGGCGGCGCGGCAGATCGACTCGGTGTTGCGGTTCTACGGCCGGCAGACGGCCTACGTCGGCGAGGGCGAGATCGGAGATTGGGGCGCGATCGTCGCCTCGGCGCCGCCCCGTTATGCGAGCTACACCCATCTCGACTGCCGCTGGGAAGACCCGTTCCGGGTGGACGTGCTTTCGCGGACCAGTGCCGTGGTCACGGCCATCCTCAGCTGCGAGAAAGGCAATCAGGCGGGGGAGCGATGGCTCGAGCGGGTGGCGCGCACCGAAGTGTTGGCTCCCGAGGAGGGCCGATGGCGGATCGTGGCGGTTCACGAGTCGATGAAGCCAGGAACCGGAGCGCTGCGGTGACGGCGGCGCGCCGGACGGTGGTCATCGGGGCCGGGGTGATCGGGCTCGCGGCGGCCCACGCGCTCCGGCGTCGGGGCCGTGAGGTGGTCGTGATCGATCAGGGCGAGCCGGGAGCGGCCTGTTCCGCCGGCAACGCCGGGTGGATCACTCCGTCCATCTCGGCGCCGATCCCAGCCCCTGGGCTCACCTGGACCTCGATCAAGTGGATGCTTTCCAGCGACAGCCCGCTCTACATCGCGCCGAGCGCCGCGTTGGGCCAGGCACGGTGGCTGTGGCGTTTCTGGCGGCACTGCAACGCGGCGGATTTCGAGCGTGGCCTCCATGCGGTCGCCTCGCTCAACGAACGGGCCATCCGGCTCTTCGACGAGTTGGAGCGAGAGGGGCTTTCGTTCGAGCTGCATCGGGACGGACTGCTATTCGTGTTCCGGGAGGAGCGGTACATGGAAACCGTCCGCCGGGAGTTCGATCACTACCGGCGATACGGCTACCAGGTTCCCAAGGCGTTAGGCGCCGCCGAGCTGAGGACCATGGAGCCGAATCTGGCCGACGAGGTCCACAGCGGGTTCTTGGTGGCCGAAGAGTACCACGTCCGGCCGGAAACGCTGACCGCGGGCTATCTCGACCAGCTGATCAAGAGCGGGGTCGCGGTGAGGGGAGGGACCGCGGTCACCGGGTTCGTCGTCGCGGACGGCAAGGCGATGGTCGTCAAGACGGCAGCCGGTGACGAGCCGGCCGACGAGGTGCTCGTGGCCGCCGGAGCGTGGAGCGGCCGGGTGGTCGAGCACCTGGGAGCTCGGCTCCCGGTTCAGGCGGGGAAGGGTTACAGCGTCACCATCGCCGGCCGGGGCGACATGCTCCGGCGGCCGGTCTATCTTGGCGAAGCGAAAATCGGCTCCTCGCCCTTTGCCGGCGGAGTTCGGTTCGCGGGCACCATGGAGTTGTCGGGAATCAATACCGAGCTCGATCGGCGGCGGATCGAGGCAATCCGCCGAGGCATCGCGCGGTACCTGAAACCGCCGGTGGGCCCGAACGAGGGCGTCGAGTGGGTCGGGATGCGGCCGTTGACGCCCGACGGATTACCGATGCTGGGGCGGATTCCCGGGATCGCCAACGGCTACATCGCGACGGGACACGCCATGCTCGGGGTCACCATGGCGCCGGTGACCGGCGAGACCATGGCCGACCTGATGACCGGGCGGCTCGACGAGGCGGCGCTGCTGCCGTTCGCGCCTGGTCGCTTCCGGTGGTAATCAGTGGGGCGAGAGGACAAGCCGAATGAAGCGGGTGGTCATCACTGCCGCCGCGGGCGGTATCGGGCGAGTCATCGCCGAGCGGTTCGTTCGCGACGGTCACCGCGTTCACATCGCGGATATCGATTCATCGGCCATGACCGCCACGCTGGCGGCGGTGCCGGCACTGAAGGGTACCGTAACCGACGTTGGCGATCCGGGGCAGGTCGAGCGGCTCTTCGCCGAGGCGATGCGGTGGTTGGGTGGGATCGACGTCCTGATCAACAATCACGGGATCGCCGGTCCACGTGGATTCGTCGAAGATCTCGACTACGCGGAGTGGGACCACTGCATCCGAGTGAACCTGAGCGGGATGTTCTACACCGTCAAGCAGGCCGCACCGCTGATGAAAGCCCAACGCTCCGGGTGCATCATCAACCTGTCGACGACGTCCGCCCGGACCGGGTTGCCGAAGCGGACGGCCTACGTCGCGGGCAAAGTGGGTGTACTCGGCCTCACCAAGAACCTCGCCCGAGAATTGGGACCCTGGAACATCCGCTGTAACACGATCTTGCCGGGGTTCATGGACAACGCCCGGGGCCGGGGCGTGCTGGCCAAGGTAGCCAAGGACAAGGGCATCTCGCTCGAGGCGATGGAGCAGGAGGCGCTCCGGTACGTCTCGATGCGAACCTGGATCGACATGAGCGAGATCGCCAGCGCCTGCGCTTTCCTGGCGAGCGAGGAGGCCCGTCACATCTCCGGCCAGGAGATCGCGGTGTGTGGCAACGCCGAGTGGGAGGAGTAGCCGATGTCGTGGCCGCCGGCTCGCTGGCGCATGGTGGCGCCATGAATCGTCGGGAGGTCGTCGCCGCGGCCGCGGCCGTGGCGGTTGGCCGTCGCCGCCCGAGCCAACCGGAGTGGGCGGGTTGGCGGGTCGACGGCGATCGGATCAACCGGTGGCTGGACGAGCTCGGCCGGTTTGGGGCGAACCCCGATGGCGGGGTGAGTCGGGTCGGATTCGGCGATGCCGACCTCCAGGCGAGGGCCTGGTTCATGGACCTGATGCGATCGGTCGGGCTCGCCCCGGCCGTGGACCCGGCCGGTAACATCCTGGCCAAGGTGGACGGTGCCGAGCCAGGCGCCAAACCGTTGATCTTCGGGTCGCACATCGATTCGGTACCTAACGGCGGACGCTACGACGGAACGGTGGGCTCTTTGGCCGCGGTCGAGGTGGCGACCACGCTCCGGTCGCGGGGGTACCGCAACCGCCATCCGTTCTGGCTCGCGGTCTGGGCCGACGAGGAGAGCGGCTTGGTGGGCAGCCGAGGATTTCTCGGAGCCATCGGGCCGGACGAACTGGCCGCCACCCGAACGAAGGACCGCGAGCCACTGGGTGCCTTGATCAAACGGGTCGGCGGCGACCCGGAGGCGGTGGCGGGTTATCGCCACGACCGCGGAAGCATCGCGGGGTACCTCGAGCTGCACATCGAGCAGGGCGGACTCCTGGAGCAATGGGGGACCGATATCGGCGTGGTCCAGGGCATTGTGGGGATTCTCGGGTTCGATGTCGTCGTCACCGGCTTCGCCAATCACGCCGGTACCACCCCAATGGTCGGTCGGCGCAACGCGCTGTTGGCCGCTTCGGAGCTGGCGCTCGCGGTCGATCGGGTCGTCAAGAGCCAGCCAGGCCGGCAGGTTGGAACCGTCGGCCGGTTCGAGGTCAGGCCCGGGGCCCAGAACGTCATCCCGGGCGAGGTCCACCTCTCGATCGAGCTCCGAGACCTCGACATGGCGAAGCTGGAACGCCTCTGGCGCGAGATCGAGACGGCTGGCAACGCCATCATGCGCCGCCGAGCGACCAGCTGGACCGTGGCCCGGCGGCCGGCCAACGTCGCGGCCGTTTCCGACTTATCGGTGCGGGGAGCCGTCACCGAGGCCGCGCGCGGTCTCGGCCTCTCGAGCAAGGCCATGCCAAGCGGAGCGGGGCACGATGCCCAGAACCTGGCCCGGATCGGGCCGATGGGGATGATCTTCGTGCCCTCGGTGGGTGGAATCAGTCATGCGCCCAAGGAGTTTACCGCGCCGGCCGACGTAACCAACGGCGTCAACGTGCTGTTGCAGACCCTCCTCCGGCTGGATCAAGGTTGATGGCCATCCTCTCGCTGATAGCGCCCGTCGTGCTCTCGGCGACGGCGGTCCTCCAGCCGCCGAACCGCCAGGATCTGGCCCGGTGGCGACGGCTGGCCCGGGCGGTGACGATCTACCGAGACGAGTGGGGCGTTCCGCACGTCCACGCCAAGACCGACGCCGAGGTGATGTTCGGGATGGCCTACGCCCGCGCCGAGGATCGATTCCCGGAAACCGAACCGTTCTACCTCCAGGGACTGGGACGAACCGCCGAAGTCGAGGGCGAGACTGGCGTCGGCTGGGACACCTTTCACCGGGCCTTCGAGCTGGAGCGGCGTGGCAAAGAGGAGTACGCCGCCGCCACGCCGGCCATCCGCGCCTTGGTCGACGGCTGGGCGGACGGTACCAACTACTACCTCGCCCGCCACCCCGAGGTGAAACGGCGGTTACCGATCCGCTACGAGGGATGGATGGCCTTCACCATGTATCGCGCCTTCGGGATCGACCCGGCGGCGGCCGATGTGGATCTGAGAACGCTGGCCAGGATCGCCACCCCGCCGCGCGATCCGGGTGAGGGATCCAACATGTGGGCGATCGGCCCGGCCAAGAGCGCCTCGGGGCACGCGATGCTGTTTCTGAACCCGCATACCCCGTTGCTGCCGGTGTACGAGAGTCATTGGATCAGCGACGAAGGCTGGAACATCACGGGACTGACGGCCTATGCCCAGACCTTGGTACCGGTGAAGGGCCACAACGAAAACCTCGGCTGGGCCCTGACGGTCAACAGCTCCGACATGTCTGACGTCTGGGAGGAGACCTTCGACGACCCTGCTCGACCGCTCGCCTATCGATACGGCTCGGGATACCGGTTGGCCACCGCCTGGATGGACTCGATTCGGGTGAAGGGTCCGGAGGGCGTCGCGGTCCGCCACCTTCGCCTGGTCAAGTCCCACCACGGCCCGATCGTCGGGGAGCGAAACGGGAAACGGCTCGCGGCGAACTTCGGGAACGTCGATCGAGGGGGGCTGCTCCAGCAATGGTACGCGATGGGGAAGGCCCGCAACCTGGCCGAGTTTCGCGAGGCGCTCGAAATCAACGGTTTGGTGCACCACAACGTGATGTACGCCGATCGGGCGGGCAATATCTTCTTCATCCACGCCGGTGCCGTTCCGAAGCGCGATACCACGCTCGACTGGACCAAGTCCCTCGACGGCTCTGACCCCAGGAGTGATTGGCAGGGGTACCATGTGCCGGCCGAGATGCCTCAGGTCCTCAATCCGCCATCCGGCTGGATCCAGAACACGAATTCGTCACCCTTTCAGACCACCACCGAGGATGCCAACCCAAAACGATCCGGGTTCCCGAAATACATCGGGTTGCATCCCGACAATTGGCGCGCCAAGCAGTCGAGGCGACTGCTGGCGGGACCCGAGAGGCTGAGCTTCGAGCGCTGGACCGAGTTGGGGTCGGATCGGTATTTCTACGCCGCGGAGCGGGAAGTCCCGCTGTTGCGCCACGAGTGGGAGTTGTACCGCGCCATCGACCCGGGCGAGGCGGCGGCGCTCGAGCCGATGATATCGCGGCTCGGCGGCTGGGATCGCTACGGCCGGGCCGAGTCCGCCGAGGCGCTCTGGTTCGGCCTCTACCAGCAAGTCGCGGGCGGGCGCTCGATCCGGGGCGACACGACGACCTGGTTTCGAATCAAGGCACTGAAAGGGGTCCGCGACAGCCTGGTCAAGGACTGGGGGCGGTGGGACGTGCCGCTCGGCGAGGTGGTCCGGCTGCAGCGGCCTAACGACCGAGCGGGGGAGAGCTACTCGGACGACCGATCGAGCCTCCCAGCGGCGACCTTCGATGGGAACGCGGTGGGGTCGGTGTTCTCGCTGTGGAGCGCCCGCCCGGCCGGCGCCAAACGCCGTTATGCGCTCGGGGGCTCCGGCTACGTGGCGGTGGTCGAGTTCGGCCCGACGGTCCGGTCCCGGTCGATCATCCCGTTCGGACAAAGCGGCGATCCCCGATCGCCCCATTTCTTCGACCAGGCTCCGCTGTTCGCGGCCGGCCGTTTCAAGGAGGTTCACTTCGCCATGGACGCCATTCGAGCCAACGCGAAACGGGTGTACCGTCCCGGGGAAGACGTTCGATGAAGCCACCTCGAATCTCCCGGTGGACGGCGCTGCTGCTCCTGGCGGTACCGGGCGGGGCGGCGTCGCAGGGCATCCGATTCGAGGTGTCGGTACCCCGGGCGGTCCGCGGCGAGCCACTGACCGGGCGCATCTTCGTCGGCTTGGCACCGACGCCGGAGCCGGAGCCGCGGATTGCCGCCTATAACTCGGCCCGCCAGCGCGATGCCCGGGTCCCGTTCTTCGCCATCGACGTGGAGCAGTTGGCCCCCGGCCGGACGGCCATCGTCGACCATCGGGCAATCGGGTTTCCCTTTGAATCGCTGGCCAAACTGCCGGCCGGCGACTACTACGTCCAAGCAATCGTCAACGTCTACACCAAGTTCGTCAGGGCCGACGGTCACACGGTGTGGGCCCACATGGATCAATGGGAAGGGCAGCGGTGGGCCTTCTCGCCCGGCAATCATTACAGCGAGACCGTTCGGGTCAGACTGGATCCCCGATCGCCGCGGGTGATTCGCCTCCAGTTGACCAAGACCATCCCGGCGATCGAGGTGCCTCCGGACGACCGTTGGGTCAAGCGGATCAAGATCAGAAGCGAGATTCTCTCCAAGTGGTGGGGTCACCCGATCTTTCTCGGGGCGACCGTCCTCCTGCCGGCGGGTTACGACCAGCATTCCGAGCGGCGGTATCCCACGGTCTACCATCACGACCACTTCAGCCTCGACCCCCCATTCGGGTTCACGACCGAGCCGCCCGCTCCCGGCCCGCAGCTGTTCGCCCAAATGCAGCGGGAGGCCGGGGGAAAACGGGAATCGGGGTATCAGTTCGCCCAGGCCTGGATGGCGGAGGGGTTTCCCCGGGTCATCGCCGTCAAGCTGCAGCATCCGACCCCGTACTTCGACGACTCCTACGGCGTCAACTCGGCCAACAACGGCCCCTTCGGTGACGCGATCCATCGGGAGCTGATTCCGCACCTCGAGCGACAGTTCAGAATGATCGGCCAGCCGTACGCCCGAGTCCTGACGGGAGGGTCCACGGGGGGTGGATCTCGTTGGCGCTCCAAGTCCATTATCCGGACTTCTATGGGGGAACCTGGACCCTCTACCCCGACCCGGTGGACTTCCGCCGCTACCAGCTGACCAACATCTACGAGGATACCAGCGCCTTCCGGGTGCCTAACGCCCCGTACGGCGCGCCGGAGCGGCCCTTTCAGATGGACGTGGCCGGACAGCCGAAGGGCAACGTCCGGGAACTCTCGCGGATGGAGGAAGCTCAGGGCACCCGGGGTCGCTCGGCCGGACAGATCGATGCCTGGAACGCCGCCTATGGGCCCCCGGACCACGACGGCTACCCGCGACGGCTGTGGGACCTCTCGACCGGGTTGATCGACCGCGAGGTCGCCCATTACATGCGGGACCGGGGATACGATCTGAGCCATTATCTCCGGACCAACTGGTCGCGAATCGGCCCGAGCCTCGTCGGCAAGATCCGGGTGTTCACCGGGGACATGGACCACTTCTATCTGGCGCCGGCGATCTACCTGCTGGAAGACTTTCTGGAGAGCACCACGGCCCCCGCGTACGGCGGCGAGTTCGGCTACGGGCGGCCCATGAAAGGACACGGATGGCAGCCTTGGACGAACGCGGACCTGATCCGGAGCATGGCGGCACAAATCGCCCGCAACGCCCCCGCCGGGGCGCCGAATGAGTGGCGTTAGCGCATGAAGAAGCCGACGATCAAGACGGTCGCCGTTGTTGGTGCCGGCGTCATCGGTCGGAGTTGGATTGCCGTGTTCGCCCGGGCCGGCTGTCGGGTCCGGGTCTTCGATCGGGACGCCGGGCAGCGCGACAAGGCGCTGGCGTGGTTCAAGCGGTACCTCAAGGCTTTGCGGCGGCAGGGATCGCTGAAGAAGAAGGCCGCCCAGCGAGACTGGGAGGCGGTCGGCGCCGCCGAGACGCTGGCCGAGGCGGTGGACGGCGCTGGTTGGGTGCAGGAGAGTCTCCCGGAGGACCGCGATATCAAGAACGCGGCCTACCATGAGATCGATGCCCTGCTCGGTCCCAAGGGGATCGTCGCCAGCAGTACCTCCGCGATGGACATGACGGATCTGGCGCACGGGGTTCCAGGCGCCCGGCGGTTCATCGTGGCGCACCCGGTCAATCCCCCCCATCTCATTCCGGTGGTCGAGGTTCTTGCCGGCCAGGCCACCGACCCGACCACGACGAAACGGGGTATCGCCTTCCTCCGAGAGATCGGTCAGGCGCCCGTCGTGATGAAGCGTTTCGTGCCCGGGTTTCTGCTCAACCGGATGCAGGCGGCGCTGGTTCGCGAGGCGGTCGATCTGGTAGCCAGCGGTGTCGCCGACGTCGATGCGGTCGATACCTGCATCCGGGACGGGCTCGGGCTCCGATGGGCGTTCATGGGGCCATTTGCCACGGCGAACACCAACGCCGACACCGGGATCAGGGAGTACTTCACCAGGTTCCGCGGCGCCTATCACGGTCTGTGGGATTCGCTCAATACCGCGACCCGCTTCGACGACCGCCTGGTGGACGATCTCGGCCGCCAAACCGACGCCATGTGGGCGGCCTCAGTCGACGACCAGCGGGCCTGGCGGGACGCGATGATCGCCGCGGTTCGTGACCTCAAGGCGCGCCAGCCGGCCCCGGCGCGATCGACCAAATCACCCAGACGCCGGTCGCGCCCTCGCGGCCGGTGATCCCACTCATCGAGGACGTTGTCTCATGGCGAGCAAATTCGACTATCTCTGGCGGTACGCCGACACCTACGAGTACCTGGAGCGGGTCGGCAAGATGCCACCGGTCATCATCGTCTGCGCCTGCAACGGCGGGGTCCAGGGCAAGGAGGCCAACGACAATCTCCCCGAGACGGCCGACGAGATCGCCGACTCGGTGGAAGGCGCCTATCGCGCCGGCGCCTCGATGGTGCACGTGCACGCCCGTGACCCGAAGAATCACACCAGGCCGGCCACGACCACCGAGATCTGGCACGACGTGAACAAGAAGATTCGGGAGCGTTGCCCCGAGATCATCATCAACAATACCACCGGCGGCGGCCCGGACATGACGATGGAGGAACGGCTTCGCTGCCTGCCCGCGCGCCCCGAGGTGGCCTCGCTGAACCTGACGCCGGACATGTCGAAGTTCCGGATCGCGGCCCGGAAGGCGCCGTTGCCCTTTCCCCGCGAGGAGATGCTCTACGACGAATGTCTTCCGTTCAGCTACAAGCTGGTCAACCAGTTCGCCGCCGAGATGAAGAAGCACGGTGTCAAGCCGGAAATGGAGACCTATCACACCGGTGGCCCGTGGGTCATGCAGGACCTGATTCGCAACGGGATGGTCGAGGCACCCTATTGGATCCAGACGGTGATGGGGTACCAGACCTCGAGCTGGCCGACCTTCGAGAACGTGATTCACCTGGTCCGGGAGTTTCCGGAGAACACCCTCTGGCTCACCTCGGGCATCGGGCCACAACAGCTGCCGATGACGACGTTCGCCATGTTGCTGGGCGGTCACGTTCGGGTGGGTCTGGAAGACAACGTGTACTACAAACGGGGCGAGAAGGCCAAATCGAACGCTCAGCTGGTCGAACGGGCGGCCCGGTTGGCCAACGAGTTGAACCGAGGGGTCGCGACGCCGGCCCAAGCGCGCCAGATGCTCGGCCTCTCGGCGACACCGTCCACCTACTGAGGACATCGCAATGGCCGTCTTGAAGCTTGGCGCGGTGGTCAGCCTGCTCGGCACCATCGGCCACCCACTCGTCGCTCAGTCGGCTCGGGCCGGGCGGATGAGTCTCCTCGATCGCTACGTCGAGAAGGCCCGCCTCGAATGGCGGGCGCCGGCGGTTGCGGTGGCCGTGGTGGTTCGGGATTCGGTGGTCTTCGCCAAGGGCTACGGCGTACTCGAGCAGGGCAAACCCGCTCGGGCGGACGAGCACACCATCTTCGCGATCGGATCGTCGAGCAAGGCGTTCACGACGGCCGCTCTCGCGATGCTGGTCGACGAGGGCAAACTCAAGTGGGACGACCGCGCCGCGGAACGACTCCCTGGCTGGGAGCTCGGCGATCCCTGGGTCACCCGGGAAATCACCGTGACGGACCTGGTCACTCACCGGGTCGGCCTGGACCGAGCCGATCGAATCTGGGGAGCGACCACTTTCGATCGGAAGGACATTCTCCGCCGCCAACGGTACATCAGGCCGGTGGCCAGCTTCCGCTCGGTCTACGGCTACAACAACCACATGTTCCTGGCCGCCGGCCAGGTGATCGAGAATGTCAGTGGACTGTCGTGGGACGCCTTCGTCAAGCAGCGGATCTTCGAGCCGCTCGGGATGAACCGGGCCACGACCAGCGTCAAGCCGCTAGGGTCGATGTCCAACGTCGCCACGCCCCACGGCTGGGGCCGAGACGGGGTCGTGCCGATTCCCTGGCATGACATCGACAACATCGGCCCGGCCGGGTCGATCAACGCCAGTGCCCGGGAAATGGGCGAGTGGCTTCGGCTCCAATTGGGGAAGGGGCGTCACCGAGGCCGCGTCCTGGTGAGCGAGGCAAGCATGAGGGCGATGCATTCGCCCCAGACGGTCATCCCGGTGGAACGCTGGTTCGCCTCCCTGAGCCCCGTCAATCACCAAATGGTCCCGGGGACGCACTTCTTCATGTATGGGATGGGCTGGTTCCTCCAGAACTACCGAGGTCGCTATCTGGTCCATCATGGCGGGTCGATCGACGGGATGCGGGCTCTGGTCGGGATGGCGCCGGAGGAGGGGATCGGGATCGTGATCCTGACCAACCTCAACCCGAGCAGCATCGACGAGGCGATCATGTTCCGGTTCTTCGATCTCCAGTTCGGCGGGAGCAGCCGAGATTGGAGCCGGGAGATGCTCGACAGCACCCTGGCGTTGCGGGACCGCGCTCTGGGGCAGGAACGGACCCAGGAGCAGGCCCGGATCACCGGCACCCAGCCAACGCTGCCCCTTGGAAAATACGCTGGCACCTATGCGGATAGCGCGTTCGGCGAACTCCAGATTCGCGAGCAAAGTGGAAAATTGACAATTCAATTCGGGGTCCCGACCGGGGAGCTCGAGCACTGGAGCCACGACACCTTCCGGATTTCCTGGAACACCCCGCTTCGCGACCGATCGCTGATCACCTTTCGGATCGGCAGTGACGGTGCCGCTCGGGCCGCCGTCATTGGCGGGGTACCGGAACTGGTCCGGCGACCGTGACCGACCCGCGCTTGACCGGCCTGCTCGAGCGGATGGTAGCGGTCGACTCGAGACTGCCGACCGAGGCGAGGCTGGGCGCGGTGATCGCCGACGAAATTCGGCAGGCCGGCTTCGAGCCGGAGATCTTCGAGGTTGCCGAGGGTCGGCCCAACGTCTGTTGCTCGGCGCGGATTGGTCCCGGGCACCGCTTGGTCACCTTGACCGGCCATATGGACACGGTCGGTGTTGCCGCTGGTTGGACGACCGACCCTTTTGCCCCAACCACCGTGGACCAGCGCCTCTACGGCCTTGGTGCCGCCGACATGAAGGCCGGACTTGCCTGCGCCTGGAGGGCTTTCCTTCGGCTCGTCGAGGTCGGGCCGGGCCGGTCGGGCGTGGGGCGGGTCGGGTTCGCGGCCACGGTGGACGAGGAGGCGTTCGGGACCGGGGCTCGGGCCCTGCTCTCGACCGAATACGGCCGCTCGGACTTGATGCTGTTGACGGAGCCATTCTTCGGTGGCTCCGCCACCGAGCCGATTCCCTTGGTGATGCCTGGGAAAATCCTCTATCGCATCGTGGTGCACGGCAAGAGTTCTCACGCCCTCGGCAATCCGGAGCGGGGGATCAACGCGGTCGACGACGCGGCGCGAATCGTCACCGCCCTGGCCGGGCTGCCGCTGGGCCGCGACCCGGTCCTGGGCCCGATGAACTACTGCACCCTCAAGATCGACGGGGGGTATCGGGAGTATGCCGTCGTGGTACCGGAGCGGTGCGAGATCATCGTGACGCGGCTGTTGGCCCCGGGCGAGACTCGTGAGGCCGCTCTTGGCCAGCTGGATACCCTGATCGCCAGCCTCGGGTTGGCTTCCCGGGTCACGGTCGAGATGGCGCCGCCGTCCTACGACCCCTACTCGATGGCCCGAGACCACCCGGGTGTGGCGGCGTTCGCCGAGGCCTACCGGGCGCGGCTCGGCGTCGCGCCGAGTTTCGGGGGGTTGTTAGGCATCACCGACGCCAACATCTACCAGGCCGAAGGTGGGATCCCGACGATCATTTTCGGACCGCGGGGCGCTGGCCTTCACGAACGGGACGAGTACGTCGATCTGACGACCCTGGAGCCGGTGGTCGACGTCCTGGTCGACACGGCCTTGCGGTACTTCGCCGCGACGGCCGGCTGAGCCCAGCGGACCGTCCAACCGAGGAGCCATTCGATGGGGATCGCGCCGATGGCGGGATTGGCCACCCTGCTGCTGGCCGGCGCAAGCGCCGCCCAGGTGCGCCGGGAGCTCGGGGTCATGGTCCCGATGGGAAACGGGGTCCGCCTCGCCGCCGACGTTTGGCGGCCCGCGCCCCGGGATCCCGGTCGGATGGACCCCACCCGGCGGCCAACGGGCTGTTAGGGAGGAACGCCCGGGGCCGCTCTGGACGCCGAGGCGGATTTTGACCAAGATCTAGGGGTCTGGCCGCCAGGATCCGACCATGAACCAACCCAACGCCCGGATCGAGTTACGGATCGCCCCGGACGATGAGCATGCCGAAGAGACCGACCGGTTTGCCCGCGACCTCCTCCGAGCGGTGCGCGAGTTGCCCGTTGATTCCGCGGAGCTCGGGCCGGGCGCCCCGCCGCCGGCTGGCACCAAGGGGGCCACCCTGGCGGCGGTGGGAGCCCTGGCGATCGGGGTGAGTACCAACGCCGCCTGGGATGTGATCAAGCTCCTCATCTCCCGGCTCATGAATCGGCGGAACACATTGGTCAAGCTCGAAGGACTGGTCGGGAGCGAATTGATCCGCTTCGAAGGCACCCCTGCCGAGTTCGAGAAGCTGGCCGCGGCGCTCGCCGCCGCGAAGCGGGGCGGCGAGTCTCCGGCACCGTGACCCGTCTTGCGCTGTTCGTCGGAAACAGCCACTACGACGACCCCAAACTCGCCCAACTCAAGACCCCCGCCGCCGATGTCCGCAGCCTCGCGGCGGCGTTCCGCGACCCGAACATCGGTGGCTTCGACGAGGTGATCGAGCTGATCGACGAATCGGAGGCCGCGATTCGGCGCCGGATCAGCACCTTCTTCGACCGCCGCCAGAGCAACGACCTGTTGCTCTGCTACTTCTCGGGCCACGGGGTCCGTGACGACCGAGGCCGGCTTTACCTCGCGGCTCGCGACACCAGCCTCGACCAGCTCAAAGCCACTGGGATTCCCTCGTCGTATCTCGTCGAACACATGGACGAGTGCCGGTCCCGCCGGCAGATCCTGATCCTCGATTGCTGCAACAGCGGCGCCTTCGCCCACGGCACCAAGGGTAGTCCCACCGTGATGACCCGCGACACCTTCGAGGGCAACGGGTTCGGCCGGGTCGTCCTCACCGCCTCCGACGCCACCCAGTACGCCTTCGAGGGCGACCGAATCATCGAGCAGGCTGAGTTGTCGCTCTTCACCCACTACCTGCTCGAGGGCCTCTCGACCGGCGCCGCCGCGCCCGGCGGCGACGAGCACATCACCCTCGATCAGTGGTACGACTACGCCTACGGGAGGGTCCTCGGGCAGACCCGGACCCAGACCCCCAGGAAGTGGGTCTACAATCAGGAAGGCGCTCTGATCATCGCCAAGAATCCGCGGCCCCGGCCGCCTGGCGCCGATCTCCCCCAATCGGTGCGCGACGCCGGTCGGGACGATCGGGCCGAGGTGCGGCGGGGCGCGGTGACCGAGTTGATCAGGATTGCGCGAACCTCCGATGGCCGCTATCGGCAAGCGGCGATCGCCGCGCTCGAGGTCCTGGCCGCCCGCGACGGCAATCAGACCGTCCGAGCCTCCGCGGCGGAGGCGTTAGGCAACCTCGAGCCGGCCCCGGCCTCCGCCGAACCGGCTCCGCCGGCGTCGGCCGCCAAGCCTGACGCCGCGCCCGCCTCGCCGGCGCCG